>Ga0187893_10000770_pt1 | contig 81756 bp, 59 predicted proteins | sample MA1701074metaG_FD_139574 | JGI IMG/M metagenome (GOLD analysis project Ga0187893, IMG submission 139574) | White microbial mat communities from a basaltic lava cave in the Kipuka Kanohina Cave System on the Island of Hawaii, USA - MA170107-4 metaG ... | reverse complement strand
GGGTGGAAACAGGTAAAGGGTTTCTCGGTCCACCGCTTTGAAGTGTGCGCTCATGCTGTAACTACGTTTCCCTCTTCTTCCCGGTTACTTGCTTGCTCGGAAAGTCCGACAGGCTGCTAGGCATCAACGTGTCTCTTCACGCGCAAAGCGCACGCGCGGTTGTTGATAATGCCCAGGTGAAGGTCCTCAGCGTGAACGTCCTACCTCACCAGACGACCCGGTTGCATGACCACAAGGTGAATCGTGTGATGATCTACTTGCAACCCGGCAAGCAGACAATCGACTACCAGGATGGTAAGAAGGCCGTCTTGAGCTGGGTTGCAGGCGAGGCAAAGTGGAGCCCTGCGAGCGGGATGCATATTGCCGAGATCACGAGTGATCAACCGGTCACGATTGTGGAAGTGGAGCTGAAGAACGCCGGCACATCGGCAAAGGTCGGCTCTCAAGCGCTTGATCCGCTGAAAGTTGACCCCAAGCATTACAAGATAGAATTTGAGAATGCGCAGGTGCGAGTGTTCCGCGTCAAATTAGGCCCAAAGGAAGCAATCCCTTTGCATGAGCATGCCCTGAATCGAGTCGTTATCTATCTCACCGGACAAAAAGTGAAGGTCACCACGGTTGACGGCAAGAGCGAGCTTTCGGAACACAAGGCCGGAGACGTCAGTTGGGGCGGACCTGCGAAGCACACAGAGGAAAACTTGAGCAACGCTCCTCTGGAAGTTCTGGTCGTGGAACTGAAGGGGTGAGCGATTCGGAATTTGGGCCCACAGGGAGGAGCAGATGCAATTCCCAGAACAAGGCAAGCCGCCGGTAGGAATCATCTTTGATTCCGACATTGGCAATCGCATCGACGATACCCTGGCCCTGGCGCTGCTCTATGGATTCGACGGCAAGCGGGAAGCCCGTGTCGTTTCTGTCAGCGTCACAAAGTCCAACTTGAAAGCGGCTGCGTTCTGCGAAGCAGTGGGCCGTTTCTATGCGGGCGCAGTTAGCGGCGCGTTTTCGGCGGTTGGGAGGACCTTGCCTGTCGGTCTCGCCACAGATGGCAAGATGTCAGAAGACGCTCCCTTATTTACAGTGCCACTCGCTAAAGTGAATGCTGATGGCGCCGCAGTCTACAGCCACGGCATCGAGAAGCTCAACGACACAGCTGAACCAACGCCACTCATTCGCAATGCGTTTACGGCACAGCATGACCAGAATTGCATTGTGGTGCTGGCCGGGCCTGCGACCAATCTGGTGAAGGTGCTCGATCTGCCCGGAGTCAAGGATGTGATTTCGAAAAAGGTTCGCTTTCTCTCGTTGGTTGGTGGCGCTTATCCTCACGGCGCGCCGGAGTTCAATATCAAAACCGACATTGCCGCGGCACGGAAGCTTTTCGCAGAGTGGCCAACTCCGATTGTGGCGTCGGGATACGAGGTGGGTGAGGCGCTGCTATTTCCTGGCTCGAGCATCGAAAAAGATTTCTCCTGGTCACCAGCCCACCCGGTCGTCGACGCCTACCGGGCTTACAAACCCATGCCTTACGATGCAGCAACCTGGGACATGACTGCAGTACTCTACGCCGTTCGGCCCGAGGCAGGATTCTTCAAGCTATCCGAGCCGGGTACGATCAGCGTGCTCAGCGATGGCAGCACGAAATTCTCAGCCTCAGTGGGAGGCAAGCATCGTTACCTCATTCTTGATCCCGCGCAGAAAGAAACCATCATCAAGACCTACACAGAAATTGCGAGCGCCAAACCCGTGCCCCGGCAGCCGCGGCGCCGCCCGCAACAAGAGGAAAAGGAGGAGAAGGAGAAGCAGCAACAGAAACCGGCAGACCCGCCCAAGCCTCAGGAAGTGAAGCCTCCAGCTCCGTAAGGTGGTCGCTATTGGGGCATTCCCGCAGGGCCCCGCCTACCGCCAATTTTTGCTGCCAGAAGTCATGGAAGCGTCGGCCGGAAAACTTCACGAGTCCTGAGACGGTTCATAAGCTCCACTCGGACGCCCCGCCCGCAAGGCGGACACGCTGGCGAGCGCCGCAACAATAACATTCGAAATAATAATCGGGAACGAGTGAATCACCACTCCATACGCGATCCAAAGGATTGCGGCAAACGCCTGTACCTTCCGCAGCGTTTGAGGTTCCCGACAGAAGTACGATCCCGCAAAGACTCCGGTCGCAGCCCATCCAACCAGTTCAAGCAGTGACGACATCGCGCCCTCCGGCGAAATCCGGCTGGACTTCAGGCAGACTCGTGCGGATCGTGAGCCAGTCCGTCCGAACCTTGTCCCACTCCTGAATCAGAAGTCCCTCAGCTTCAAAGACAGAGCAGATTTGGGCAGAGTCCCATCGCACGATCTCTTCCAGAATGGGGATCAGGACACTCAGAGAATTATCGCTCAGAATGGTCCGTTTGGCGATTTGAGCAATGCTCTTGGCTTCAGATACCGCGATCGTGAAGCCCTCGCGCCGATTTACGTGCAACATCACATGGATGTCGGAGTTTCCATCACCCACGTAGATGATTCGATCGCGGGCAACCTGCACTTTCGCCTGCAGAGCGTTCAATACGGCAACTTTGCCGTATCCAGCGGTGACGCGAACAATGGACTCCACATGACCGGAGGAGTCGTACTGCAGTTGCGTTCCATGAATATGGTCTGCCGGCAACACATTCTCGAGCGCAGACTCAATGACCTCCTGTGGGGCAGCCGAAATAACGTGAAAATCGAAACGGCAGTCTCCAATCGTGTTTCCCAGAAATTTGCTTAAGTGGTTGATGTGATGCTTGAGCCGCACCTGCTTTCCTGCCTGTACCAGGTCACTGATGCGAACCCGTGATCGGTAGTCAGGGTCATGGAGCAACAGGTAAGCGAGCTCACCTCCCTGCTGAACCAGGTTCTGCGCGGAAAGCAGCGCCGTCTTGCGCTCGAACTCTTTGGCAGGGATTCCAACCAGTTCACTCAAAACAAGCCCGGAGTCATTGAAGCTCAGGGTTTGATCAAAATCGCTGGCCAGCAGATAGTCTTTGACGATACCTTCCATTCTTGCCTCACTTTCCATTTATGGCTTTCCACAATGGGAAATCTAGCCCAACGTTTTCGTCGCACTTTCGTCGGGGAAAGGCATGGGCTTCAGTGTAGACGGACTCATCCGGCCCTTTCAATCTTATAAGTTTTATGATTCTCATAAGGAAGTCTTATGCGGGAGCGAGATTGATCAGAGACTGGCCAGCTCAGCGCGCGTACGACCCGGTGGCGCGGATTGACACCCAAAAAGCCTTTGTGTTAAAGATCAGAAGGTTAGTTGACTCGCCTTGTACAATTAACCAGGTCAGGCCATTTCATCAGTCGCGTGTTGAATCGGAATGAAGCCTGCAAGTCAGGACTGTTTCCATTGCGAGAATCGTAGGCGAAAGTGGCGGAATTGGCAGACGCGCTGGACTTAGGATCCAGTCCCGCAAGGGGTAGGGGTTCAACTCCCCTCTTTCGCACCAACTCCCCTCAAGCTGAGCAAACTCCCGCTTCGCTGCCCTGTTTTCAGAGCCAAACCGAATCCAACACATTGAGGTCAATCCATTGAAAGTTGAAGTAGTAAACAAGAATAGTTGTCAACGGGCAGTCAACATCGAAGTCGATCCTGAGTCCTTGAAGCCAGACCATTCGGCGGTATGCAACAAGTATCAGCGCCAGGCACGGGTGCCTGGATTCAGGCAAGGCAAAACACCGATGTCGCTCATCCTGCAGCGCTTCAAGAATGAAATCCGCGAAGACTTCCTGGAAGCATCGGTGCAAAAACACCTCCTCGAAGCCATCAAGAGCGAGAAGCTGCAGCCATTGGATCACCCCCATATCCATGAACTCTCGTACAACGAAGGAGAGCCGCTCAGGTTTACGGCTGAATTCGAAGTTCTGCCTGAACTGAACCTGTCTAATTACCGAGGTCTCGAGATCGAGAGGGTACCCGTTGAGGTCAAGGAAGAGGAAGTCGAAGCGACGATCAAGACAATGCGAGAACGGATGGCCCAGTACCTTCCGGTGACCGGTCGTGCGATCCAGACCGGCGACTTTGCGGTGATCTCGTATGTTGGGAAATTGGGTGATCCGTCGAAGAAAGATATCGAAGCCAAAGACACCTACTGCGAAGTCGGTTCCGACAATACACTCCCGGAGTTCAGCGACAACCTGTTGGGTGCCCAAACAGGCGACAAGAGGAGTTTCCCGGTAAAGTATCCGAATGATTTTCCGAATAAAGAGCTAGCTGGCACAGAGGTTCAATACGACATCGAAGTCCAAGACATTCGGCAGAAGCAGGTGCCGGAGTTGAACGATGAGTTTGCCAAGGATGCTGGCCAATACGAATCCCTTGAAGAATTACGGAACAAGATTCGAGAGAGCATCACCTCCAACAAAGGACAGGTGGCACAATCCGACATGCAGGAAAAGCTCGTAGAGCTGATCATCCAGAACAATCCCTTCGATGTGCCAGGGGTGATGGTCAAGAAGCAAACCGAAAACCGGCTGAACGACTATGTGCGGTCGTTGATTGCCCGGGGCGTACACCCTAAGACGCTCGACATTAACTGGGCCGAATTCCAAGAGCGGCAAAAGGAGCTTGCCGTTACGGACGTCAAAGTCGCCCTCGTCTTGGAGCATATTGCGGCGAAGGAAAACATTAGCGTGACTGAAGAGGAGCTTGACCAGGACATCTCGAAGCGCGCTCAAGAGTCGCAACAGGCCTTCGAAGCGGTCAAGTCGCGCTTGACAAAGGATGGGGCCACGGATAGAATCAGGGACAGAATTCGCAACAAGAAGAGCTTGGATTTGTTGTTGAATCTGGCTTCTGTCAAGGATCCCCAGGGAATCATTGTTCAACCCTGACTTCATTCCCCCCAAAACAACTCGGTTGAGGATTCACAAGTCATGCTAGTTCCGATGGTAGTCGAACAGACCAGCCGTGGCGAGCGCGCCTATGACATCTACTCCCGGCTGCTAAAGGACAACATCATCTTCCTCGGGACGCCTGTTGACGATTCGATCGCAAATCTGGTCACCGCCCAATTGCTGTTTCTGGAAGCCGAAGATCCGGAGAAAGATATTTCCCTTTATATCAACAGCCCGGGGGGATCGATCACGGCCGGATTGGCTATTTACGATACCATTCAATTCATCCGCCCTGATGTGACAACCATTTGCGTCGGGCAAGCCGCCAGCATGGGCGCATTGCTGTTGGCTGCAGGTACGGCTGGAAAGCGTTTTGCGCTGCCGAACTCGCGCATCTTGATTCACCAACCCTCGATTCATGGAGGGTTGTCAGGCCAAGCGACGGACATCGATATCCATGCCCGCGAGATCTTGCGCATGCGCTCTATTTGCAATGAGATCTTTGTAAAACATACCGGACAAGCCTTGGAGAAGGTCGAGCGCGACGTGGAACGGGACTACATCATGTCCGCCGAAGAAGCCAAGAAGTACGGTATCGTCGATCAGGTGATCGTGCGCCACGAATAGTCCGCTAATGGGCGCATGTCTTCGCATTCCACCTAGACAATCAAAGGAAATCGTATATGCTGGTTGCATGGCAGACGATCACTGTCTTTGGAGGCTATCCGCTTGAAAAGAAATAATGGCGAAGAGTCGTTGCGCTGTTCCTTTTGCAACAAGAGCCAGAATGACGTTCGGAAGCTGATCGCAGGACCTACGGTGTTTATCTGCGATGAGTGCGTACGCGTCTGCAACGACATCATTGACGATGACCAAGTCGTTGAAACTGATGTCAAGAGTCACCCACTGCCAAAGCCTCTTGAGGTCAAGACCTATCTGGATGAATACGTCATCGGCCAGGAAACCACCAAGAAAAAGCTGGCGGTTGCGGTTTATAACCACTACAAGCGCATTGAACTTTCCAAACGGCGCAGCGATGTGGAATTGAATAAGAGCAACATTCTACTGATTGGACCGACTGGGACCGGAAAGACGTTGCTTGCTCAGACGCTGGCCAAGCGTCTCAGCGTGCCGTTCGCGATTGTGGATGCGACAACGCTGACGGAAGCCGGTTATGTCGGAGAGGATGTTGAGAACATCATTTTGAAACTGCTGCAAAGCGCCAATGGAGACATCGAGCGCTGTCAAAACGGCATCATTTATATTGATGAAGTTGACAAGATCTGCCGTAAAGATGAGAACCCTTCCATTACTCGGGATGTTTCCGGAGAAGGTGTTCAGCAGGCGTTGCTCAAGATTCTCGAGGGAACCGTTGCCAATGTCCCTCCGCAGGGCGGTCGAAAGCATCCGCATCAGGAATTCACGCAGGTGGACACAACAAACATACTGTTCATCTGTGGCGGCGCTTTTGTAGGTCTCGAGAAGGTGATTGAGCGGCGCCTAGGGAAGAAAACGCTCGGATTTCGAGGTGAAGTGAAGACCCTTCAGGCACGACGCAACACTGCGCTGCTGGAGCGCGTCGAGCCGGTGGACCTGATCAAATATGGCCTCATTCCTGAGTTTGTCGGAAGACTGCCCGTGGTGGGAACACTCGGAGATCTCGATAAGGCTGCTTTGGTTGAAATCCTGACGCGTCCGAAGAATGCTTTGGTCAAGCAGTACCAACGCCTGTTCGAATATGAGGGCGTTAGGCTGCGGTTCGAGGATGATGCCCTGGAAGCCATTGCGGAACTGGCGCAGCAGCGGAAGGTCGGCGCTCGCGGGCTTCGGGTTATCATTGAGGATCTGATGTTGGATTTGATGTACCTGCTCCCCGGCCAGCGAAAGCTCAAGGAGTTTAGCGTGACAAAGGAAATGGTCTCTTCGAACCGGATTGACCTCTCACTCTTGGAGAAAGCCGGGTAGTGGACGCTTCGTCCTCTTGAACGAACCCCACGAACCAAATCCCTAACACAGGTGCGAATAATCGGGCATGTTTAACAAGTCAAAGGAAAAGCCAGAAGCCATCACCTTGCCGATGGTGCCCATCCGTGATGTGGTGTTGTTCCCATACATGATGATCCCGTTCGTCATCGGGCGTCCAGCATCCGTCAAGGCGCTTGAAGTGGCGTTCAATGGCGACAAGCGGATCTTCTTGGCGACGCAGCACGATGCTTCTATCGACGATCCCAAGCCTTCTGAAATTTATGCGGTGGGCACCATCGCCAATATCGTCCAGAGCTTGCGTTTGCCAGATGGCAATATCAAAGTGCTGGTTGAAGGCGTTGAGAGAGCCAAGGCCAGTCAGGTCTATGATGAAGATCACTATTTGAAAGCCGTATTGCGGCCTGCGCCCTCGATGCCGTCACTGGCAGCCAGTGAGACACTCGTCACGAAGATCACTGCTCTTTTTGAACAGTACGTGAAGTTAAGTCAGAACCTCAACTACGACACCATGCTGTCTGCTGTGAGGGTCGAAGATGCCAGCCGTCTTTCGGACACAATTGCAGCCAATCTTTCGGTAAGTATTGAAGAGAAGCAGGAACTATTGGAGGTTTTCAACCCCATCGATCGGTTGAACCGGCTGTGCGATATTCTCGATGTTGAAATCGAGAAGCTCAACATGGATCGCGCCATCAACTCTCGTGTCAAGCGCCAGATGGAGAAAGCGCAGAAGGAGTATTACCTTAACGAGAAGATGAAGGCGATCCAAAAGGAACTGGGTCGCAATGAGAAGTCGGAACTCGACGAACTCAAGAAGAAGATTGAAGCCGCCGGCATGCCGAAAGAGACTCTGGAAAAGGCCATGCAGGAGCTGAAGCGGCTGGAGATGATGCCGCCGATGTCTGCCGAATCCACAGTTTCCAGAAACTACATCGACTGGTTACTGGCTGTTCCGTGGCGGAAGCGCTCCAAGGAAATTCATAAGCTCGAGCGGGCTGAGAAGGTTCTGGAAGCCGATCACTACGGCCTCGAAAAGATCAAAGAACGCATCATTGAGTTCTTGGCTGTTCGCCAGCTAGTCAAGAACCCCAAGGGCTCGATTCTCTGCTTCGTGGGTCCTCCTGGAGTTGGAAAAACCTCGCTCGCCACCTCCATTGCGAAAGCGACGGGCCGCAAATTTGTTCGATTGTCATTGGGCGGCGTACGGGATGAGGCTGAGATCCGCGGTCACCGCCGCACTTATATCGGAGCTCTTCCCGGACAGATCATCCAGATGATGAAGAAAGCCGGGACAAAGAATCCCGTGTTTTTGCTGGACGAAGTCGACAAGATGAGCATGGATTTTCGAGGCGACCCATCAGCGGCGTTGCTCGAGGTTCTGGATCCCGAACAGAACCATTCTTTCGTGGATCACTATCTTGACGTTGAGTACGATCTGTCGCAGGTCATGTTCATCGCCACAGCCAATGTGATTCACACGATCCCGCAGCCTTTGCAAGATCGCATGGAAGTGATTCGAATTTCCGGCTATACCGAAGCCGAGAAACTCGAGATTGCAAAACGCTATCTCGTGAAGAAACAGATTGCTGCTAACGGCCTTAGCGAGAAGAACGCATCCTTTGAAGACGGCGCCATCCTTGGGATCATCCAGAACTACACTCGCGAGGCGGGCGTTCGAAATCTGGAGCGTGAGATCGCCTCCATCTGCAGAAAGATTGCCAAGAAAGTGGTAAAAGAGGGCAGTGAAATCTCTGTCTCCATTGGGCCGGAGAGTCTGAAAGAGTACCTGGGAGTTCTGAAGTTTCGAAAGACCAAGTCTGAAGAAAAGAATGAAGTGGGCTTCGCAACGGGCTTGGCGTGGACCGAAGTCGGAGGCGAAGTGTTGGCAACAGAAGCGAGCCTGATGGACGGGAAGGGGCGTCTAACCTTGACCGGGAAGCTGGGAGATGTGATGCAAGAGTCCGCGCAGGCGGCGATGAGCTACGTGCGGTCTCGGGCAAATTCGCTTGGAATTTCGCGCGAGTTCTACCGCCGTTACGACCTGCATATACACGTGCCTGAGGGTGCCATTCCAAAGGATGGGCCATCGGCCGGCATCACGATGGCGACCGCCCTTGTTTCTGCCTTGACCAAGAATCCGGTACGCAGTGAGGTCGCCATGACCGGCGAAATCACACTGCGTGGAAAGGTTTTGCCCATCGGTGGCGTGAAGGAGAAACTTCTGGCGGCGCACCGGGCTGGAATGAAGACAGTGATCCTTCCAAGGGAAAATGAAAAGGACTTGGCCGAAATCCCTCAGAACATCCAGGAGCAGTTCTCAATCCATTTTGTTGAAACGATGGACGAGGTCTTGAAAGTTGCCCTCGAATTGCCGGTGCAGGTGCTGGAGGAAGCGCCAGAGGACATCGACAAGTACAAGGGCCCAATCGAGAGCGACTACTCCAAGGAATCTGTCACGCATTGAAGATTCTTTCTGCTGAATTTGTCTGCAGTATTGTTCAAGCCAGCCAATGTCCCGAGGAAGACCTTCCTGAGATCGCGTTCATTGGCCGGTCTAATGTCGGAAAATCCAGCTTGATCAATGGCCTGTTGCGCCAAAAAGGACTGGCACGCACCAGTTCTACTCCTGGAAGAACGCAGCAGATCAATTTTTTCCGCATCAATCAGAGATTTTTCTTTGTAGATTTGCCGGGATATGGATATGCTAAGGTTCCTCAAGCCTTAAAAGAGTCTTGGAGGAGCCTGACTGAGAATTATTTCAGGGGCCGGAAACAACTAACACACTGCGTCTTGATTGTTGATTCCCGCGTTGGCCCAACGGAACTAGACCTGGAACAAGCGGCTTGGTTTCGGCGGAATCTCCTGCCTTTCTTCATTGTTTCTACAAAATCCGATAAGCTATCCAAAGTTGAGTTGGAGAAATCGATCAGTCACACGCAGAGCCTTTGCCCGGATCTTTCAGTGGTTGCTTACTCGGCAACCCGCAATACTGGCCGCGAGCAAGTGTGGTCGCTGCTCTACCCTCATATCCGAATGACAACAACGCTTTCATAATCATTTCACGTTTCCCCGGACAATCATTTTTGCCAAGAACCTTCGTTTCAAATCACTTCGAGATTTTCTCCATTTCGCCTTTCGCGACGGCTCCATGTTCGCGCAGAGAAACCCCAAGGAGTTTGTATGGACATTGCTGAACTTAAAGAAATGAACATCGCTGCGCTGACGCAGATCGCCAAAGATCTCAACGTCGTCGGCGCCACAGGTATGCGCAAGCAAGAGCTTATCTTCAAAATCCTGCAAGCGCAGACCGAGAAAAGCGGGCTGATCTTTTCGGAAGGCGTCCTGGAGACTCTTCCCGATGGCTTCGGGTTCCTGCGCGCCCCGGACTACAACTACCTCCCGGGCCCGGACGACATCTACGTGTCGCCTTCGCAGATTCGCAAATTCGACTTGCACACGGGCGATACCGTTTCGGGGCAAATCCGTCCTCCCAAAGATGGGGAACGCTACTTCGCCCTGATCAAAGTCGAAGCTATCAACTTCGAACACCCGGACATTGCCCGCAACAAGATCTTTTTTGACAACCTGACACCTCTGTACCCCAACCAGCGAGTCAAACTGGAAACGACACCTGACAATTTGTCGGCCCGGGTGATGGACTTGATGGTTCCAATCGGCAAGGGGCAGCGCGGTTTGATTGTTTCACCGCCCCGCACCGGAAAGACCATGCTGCTGCAGACGATTGCAAATTCAGTAACGCAGAATCATCCAGAAGTCATTCTCATCGTATTGTTGATCGACGAGCGTCCCGAAGAAGTGACAGACATGCAGCGGTCAGTGAATGGCGAAGTCATCAGTTCCACCTTTGACGAGCCGGCAACCCGCCACGTACAGGTAGCCGAGATGGTTATTGAGAAGGCCAAGCGCCTGGTTGAGCACAAACGGGACGTGGTGATTCTGCTGGACTCCATCACCCGACTGGCGCGTGCCTACAACACGATCGTGCCACCGTCAGGGAAAGTACTCTCCGGCGGCGTCGACTCAAATGCATTGCAACGCCCGAAGCGCTTTTTTGGTGCCGCTCGAAATATTGAAGAGGGTGGGAGCTTGACCATCATCGCCACAGCGCTAATTGACACCGGCAGCCGTATGGATGACGTCATCTTCGAGGAGTTCAAAGGTACGGGTAATATGGAAGTTCACCTGGAGCGTAAACTGGTGGAAAAGCGTGTGTTTCCGGCCATCGACATCAACCGCTCTGGCACCCGCAAAGAAGAATTGCTTATGCCAAAAGAGGAACTGAATCGGGTGTGGGTGTTGAGGAAAGTTTTGAATCCCTTGTCGCCAGTGGAAACCATGGAACTGCTGCTCGACCGACTCTCCAAGAAAAAGAGCAATGGTGATTTCCTGGCCTCAATGAGCAACGGAGGACAATAAACTTCGAAGGTTGAAGTTCGAACGACGAAGTAGAACCAACACAGCCTATTCGTCCTTCGCACTTCACACTTCGTGTTTCGAACTTCCTGCTTCGTCCTTCTGCTGCGTTTCTACCAAGTTCACAACATCCTGTAGAACCTCTTCGATCGTTTTCCCGGACGTATCCAGATACACGGCGTCTTCTGCTCGCACGAGGGGCGAATCAGCCCGTTGGCTGTCGCGCCGGTCGCGCTCGTTGATTTCAGCGAGGGTTTCGTCCAGCGTGAGCGTCACACCTTTGCGCCGGTTCTCCTCATAGCGCCTTTTGGCTCGGGTGCGCTCGGATGCATCCAGAAAAATCTTCAAGTTGGCATTTGGAAACACCTTCGTGCCGATGTCTCTCCCTTCAAGAACGACATTGCGATTGGCACCCATCCGTTGCTGCGCCTGGACGAGGACTCGTCTCACATCGGATATCCCCGACACTATCGAGGCGGCCTGACTCACTGGCTCGGCGCGAATGGCTTCAGTCACTTCCTCTCCGTCCAAAAACACGCGGCAACCTGCCGGGGAGTCCATCAGTTCGATCTCCGATCCTCGGGCGATCAAGGCGATCTGAGAAGGATCATCAAGCTTCGGATTGTCCCGTAATGCCTTCAGTCCAATGGCACGGTACATCGCGCCAGTGTCCACGTACAGATAGCTCAACTGCTCTGCAAGCCGCTTGGCCACAGTGCTCTTCCCCGCCCCTGAAGGACCATCAATCGCAATAATCCAATGATGTTGTCTCTTGTTCACTCCACCCTCTGGTGTTTTCCTTCGTTGTAGAACGCCTGAATTCAAGCCTTCTCCATCTCACCAAATGCCAACCCGATGAGAAACACGACCTGTGGCAACATGTGTAACAACAACCGGCTCGCGGAAGTCCGCAGATGCCATGTCACATCAAACGGAGCCACGCCGTACGGAGTGACCAGATAGACACTCATATAGGCCGCCAGCACCAAACCCACCGCGCATACTACAAACGCCGCGGGTGAGCGCAGCAGCACCTTGCGTCTCAAAGCGACAGCCGCACCGAATAATATCCAAACCAGATTCCAGTTCTTTGGACCAAACACTTGTGTCTGAAGGTGATACAGGATGGGGCCAACTCGGCTTAGGCTGCCCAAATTGAGACCTGCAGTGACTGTGTCGCTGTTGATCACATCGTTCCTACCCCCAAACGACTCCTGGAAACGATACCACGGTATCAGCGCAACGGCCAGAATGCAGACGTAGACTCCAAGACAAGAGAGTTTGTGTCGAGCTGCGATCCCGGAGCGCGAAAGCAACGCTACAGCGAGCCAGACGAGATGAACGACGACGAGGACCAGACCCTCGTTCTTCGTCAGCGCCGCACATGATGTGAGGAAGGACGAAAGAGCAAGAAATAAGTTTCTTCCCGAGGATTGCCAGAGATACAGATACAAACTGCCAGCGCCAAAGTAGAAACTCACAACAACATCGGCATATCCGTTCGTGGCTTGTTCAGAAAAGTAGGGCACGGAAACGAGCAGGAAGGAAAAGAGGAGACAGCTACGCCGCGTCTGCCCGGCTCGTCGCAACGCAGCAAACAGGACGGCAGCGCACCCGGCCAGAAACAACGGGAATACCATCTTCGCGCTCGCCTCACGCAACTCAGCAGCGCAAAGATAGATGTAGCTTTCGAGCAACGGCACGAGCAGTGGGTAGTCCGGATGGAAAACTTCATAATTTGGATTCCGAAGGAAGGTTTCCGGAATGCTTCCTGTCAGGAAAATAACTTTGGCCTTGAGACCCCAGTTAGAAACGGCATCGTAGGCTTCCATCGGCAGAAGCCATGCGCGGAAAAAAGCACCAGAGATCTCAAGGACTGTCACTACCATCAGGAACCATCCAAACCGCTGCCAAGCGGCCGAAGGTTGGACGACAGCAAATCCCAATCTAGGTCCTGACGGTTGTCGTCGTCTCGCAAGCAAAAAAGCGAGCGTCGAGACACCAAGCAATGGCGCCAGCAGCCCGACCACGGCAAACGGGAGCCCGAGCGCATGAAAAATCAACATCGCCCAAACCAGGATGCCGCACCCGACACCATAGCCCAGAGCCAGTCTCTCAAGCGGCCGCAGCAACCCGTCCCGATCGAATGCCGAAAGGACCAGGCAACCGGCCAGAGTCACCGGCGCGAGAGACGCCAGCCCAAAGAGGAAGTCGGTCATGGAATCGCAGGCGGTGTGCTCTTCAAGATAAAGCTGCCCGAATTGAGAGAGGTATAGAACTGAGTATCGCTTTCGCGGTAACCCGGAGATCGGTAGACGAGGATGAACTGGGCATGTTCAGCAACGGAATTGGGATACAAAAAGTAAAACGCCCGCACCCTGTCGATCGACGCATAGTCAATGCCGACCAGACGAAACGTCGAGCCCGCAGGAAGCTTCTCTTTGCAAAAACGGAGAAACGCATCGAACTCCTCTCCGTAGGTGGCCGCGCGGCGGGCCTCAGCGTTGGCTCGAGCCAAACGGAACATGCTCGCGATTCTCGAGGGCTCCTTTCGAAGAGGCAACACCAGGAAGAAAAACCAAACGGGCAGCCAGAGCGCCAAAATCAGGCGCCAAGCAGTCGGCAGTACGCTCGTCGATCTTTCAGCCAAGCTTCCTCCTGAGAGAAATCGAAGTCTATATTGCGATGTTGAACTGTCAAGTTCAATTTGCTAGCGTTGCGCTGCTTCAGTTCGTGATTCCGGGAGGATGAAGTTGCGCTTCACGGAGATCGGTCAACTTCCATCAGACACATGAGACTTCGAAACAAAATCGCCATTGTCACAGCTGCGTCGTCCGGAATCGGGCTTGGATGCGCGCAGCGACTTGCAAGCGAAGGCGCCAAAGTTCTTAACGCGGATCTGCGACGCCCCTCGGAAGAAATCGAAAAACGGTTTCGGAATCTGCCCGGCGAATGGAAATGGATTGAGGCCGATTTGGGTGATCGAGAACTTCCAGCCAGGGTCGTGAGCCAGGCTCTGGAACTCTGGGGTGGCGTGGATGTGCTGGTTAACAATGCTGCCTATGTCAACGACCAATCGGGTGCCCTGCTGCAAACTGATCTCGAGCAGTGGGATCGCCAGTTCGCAATCACGGTTACAGGAACCTTCCTGATGACCAAACTGTGCGTTCCAGAAATGATCAAGCGCGGTGGTGGCTCGATAATCAACATCAGCTCGATCGGGGGTGTCAATCCGTTCGGAGAAGGAACAGCCTATTGCACCGCTAAAGCAGCTGTCTTGCAGTTCACCCGCTCGGTTGCCATCGACTATGGCGCGAAGGGAATTCGTTGCAACGCGGTCTGTCCTGGAGCCATCGACACGCCCACCTTCGGCAGCATCAAAAATGTACCGTACGAATTGGCTGATCGCGAAGCACGAACAGCTTTGGGACGGATTGGGCAGCCCGAAGAGATCGGCGCTGCCGTCGCGTTCCTGGCTTCTACGGATGCCTCCTATGTAACCGGAGCTACTCTCGTAGTGGATGGTGGATGGATTGCCTCTCATTGGAACCCTCGGCTGGGGCCCCGGAAGGTCGGCAACTAGTCTTCGGACTATGCAACGAGAAATCATCCGGCGGAAGCTGGGGTCCAGTCTCTCCCACACGAACCCTGGTTTCTTAAAGAGGAGTCATGCTCGGACGTCGGCACGACTAGCAACGAAGGTACGAAACCACGAACAGAATGAGTACCCGTATCAGAGCACTTCTCTTCCAAGGACTTCTTTGGGCCTCCCTGGCCCACACGTTCGCAGGTTTCGTGCCCTCGATTGCCTGTGAAGATCCACATCGCAGCCCCGCTGAAGAAGAGTCGCAAATCGTGCAAAAACTGGAAGCCCTTGGGGGGCGCATCTTCAAGAATGGAGAACGCGTTGTGGAAGTGAAGCTAGACCGAACACGGGTTACGGATGAAGATATCAAGCTGGTCGCTGCCTTGCCGGAAGTCACTGACCTCTCTCTGGAACAAACCCAGGTTGGCGACAATGGGATGAGCTACCTTAAGGCGCTAGCGAAGCTGGAGTGGTTGAACCTGTTCGGCACTCAGGTTGGAAACAATGGGCTGAGGGATCTCACAGCGCTCACCAGGCTGAAGCACTTGCCAATAGGGTACACAAAGGTAGCTGATTCGGGCCTGGTTCATTTGGAGAGCATGCCGCAATTGCTGTATCTGGGGTTAAGGGGCAATGCTGTGACCGACGCTGGTCTGAAACACCTTCGAACGCTGAAGAACCTCACAGGCCTCCATTTAGGCGAGACCAAAATCTCCGATGAAGGTATGCGGCATCTGCAGGGCCTTCTCCATCTCCAAAACCTCTGGCTCCACGACACTCAGATCTCTGATAAGGCCATTGCCTCCCTGACGAACTTGAAGCAGCTCAAAGAACTCTACGTCTACAACACCCGGATCTCCAACGTGGGAATCAAGCAACTCCGAGCCGTTCTGCCCGATTGTCGCGTTGTGGGTCAGCAGTGAAGCATGTCTCTTGGGACCACGTTGCCGGAGTGTCAGAGAGTTTTTTAGGAAGGCAATCAGGGCCTGGCGCTTTTCCGCGGAGAGATCCAAGCCTAAACCATGCCCCTTGAACGCCCGAGTGAAGACCAGTCGGCACGTAGTCGTCGTTGAGACGGCGAGGGTCGAACCAATCCTCCAGCGTAGCTACAGAGCCGTTGTGCTCGAACGGTTCGCGATGCCAGATACCCTTTAGGGATGGAACCTTGTAGCAACCGGTACTTCCTCCTGACTCATTTCACTCTTCAAGGTGGCCTTCGATTCGGATCTTCCCGCTTTGGCGCCTCCAGCAGCCGCCCACGCCAGGTTCGCGAGAATCAGGCAGATGAGGGGCAGACTCAGCATCCAAGACAAGCGGTACAGCACGCCGCCTAGCTTGTTCAATTCCATCGAGTCAGACCACTCAACGCTACTTGGCAATTCCCCGGTGGTCACAATGGACTGAGTCCTAGGATTACGATTCGTTTGCGGTGAGTTATTTCGGTTCATGGTTCTCCTTCCTCTTATCACATCCGGCCGGCGCACATGGTCGAGTGCCAGCGGTTAAGCCAGCCGGCCATTGCCACTCTTGCCTGAAACCTATAAGCAATTCGGGAGGGCGAGGCTCCCGCCGAGCCTGGGAGAGACAGGCTCCAATGGCTCGGCAGAAGCCTTGCGCCCTGCAGCACTAGAGACCCTGGGCTACAGGTCTTCGACCCTCAAAGACGTAGGCGAATGCTTCCATGCTTCCGTGAATTCCTTCTTCACCCATTCCGTACTCACCGTCTTCCTCTGGACCCTAAGCGCTTCCAGCAGTCCGAACAAAGAGCGGCCATTGCGTGGGTTGATCTCGAGATCCTTACGAAACACGTTCTCAGCGTCAGCAGCCCTGCCGCGGCGAAGCAGGGCTCCACCAAGTGCCTCTCGAACCGGGTAGTGCCATTCCGGCGGCTCCATATAGCCGAGCTTGTCCTGGAGTTCAACTGCGCGGCGCAAATGGGCGACCTCCGCTTCGGCCTCGCCTTGAGCGCGAGCGATTCGAGCGTCGAGATCCTCCAGTCCGATCGCCAGAACGTTGCGGGCACTGTTGATCATCAGCATCTCCTTTTCGGAAATCCGGCCTGCGATTCCTTCCATTTCCGCACGCTCGAGCACCGCTTCCTTGACTCTGCCCAGACCTGCGAACGCCAGCCCGCGCGAGTAGTGGTACATTGCATTGAGGAAGCCGTTCCTTTCTTTTGGCCGTGGCTGTGCCAGCAACTCATCCCATTTGGCAAAGCGGGACAGGATGAGCCACTCAAACGCACCATAGGGTGAGATCATCGGCATCTCGTCAATCGAGCCATCCACGTTCCTTCTCAGGCGCCGGGCGTAGTCCAATGCGTCGTCGTACCTTCCCTGCATCATGCGAGCGTACGAAACAAAGTGCAGGTTGTGCGAGTAGTACATCAATGGATAAACACCTTTGGCCCCCGATCGTTCGATGTACCGGCGATCCACTTCCGAAGCTGTCTCGTTCACCGTGGCCGACAACTGAAAGTCCCCAAGGCGCAAGAAGATGTGCGATGGCATGTGAACCATATGACCGGCGCCGGGCATCATGGAGCCAAGCCGCGTCGCACTGGGCAGTGCCCGCTCCGGCGTTTTCGAGGCTTCGACAGCATGGATGTAATAGTGATTGGCGCCCGGATGGTTGGGATCCCTTCGCAACACCTTCTCCAACACCTCCACAATCTCCAAAGTGCCATCGGCGGGAAGCCCCTCCGCGGTCCATAGCTGCCAGGGGCGGAGATTCATCAGGGCTTCCGCATACAGCGTCGCAGCGTCCAGATCATCCGGGTAACACTCCATCACTTCCTTCATTGCATCCTTGTAGGCAACTGCGAGGTTCTGCCGATCTTCGTGAGGATCCTTCGAGTATCGCTTCACGAGCGCCTCGACATAGGCACGCTCGTTTTCCTGGGCGCTCTTGGATAGTTCAATGGCCCGCCCGACGGCTCTCCACGCTTTCTCTTCACGTTCGGGCATAGGCGGCAGATTGTAGTTCGGCCCCAACGCCAGCGCGATCCCCCAATGCGGCATGGGCGACATCGGGTCCAGTTCCGCCGCGCGTGCAAATAATCGTGCGGCCTCGTCATGGTTGAAGCCAAAAATCAGCGCCAACCCTTGATCGAAAAACTTCTGGGCCAACATCGATTGAGTCGCAATCGGGTGACTGTGGTTTCCCAGTCCTTCCAGCAGCTCTGCCGGCTTGGACATTTGAGATTCGTGATGGTGATGCTGTGCCTCAGCGTAGGAGGTTGCAGCCAGCAACAGCACGATCAGTTTGCTTTGAACACTTCGCATTGGTAGTTCTCCTTTCGCTCAACCCGTTGGCAATACCAGTTCCAAACGTCTTCTTGGCCGACAATCGCTTTGAAGGCTAATGAGAAGATGGATTTGGCCGTGCAAACGCCGCCACGCGTTTTCGTGATTCGTCGCTACCGATCTGACGACATTTCAGCGGCGTGCTGAAATGTCAGCACGTCAAGGAAAGGAAGAAGCCCATGCAAATGGAGGGGAAAGAAGAGTCGATCAGAAGGAACTCCAGATGAATCAACGTGCTCCGCCCGCTTCAATTTACAAGGGGAGGTTCTCTTCGGCGTGTGGCAGGTACGTTGCAAAGACTGATTGCAGGTGTGGGGAAGAGATGACACCTAATCATTTGGCTGGTCGAGCAGGCCCTGACTCGACTCTCATTGACCTTAAGGAGGTCTCATGAAAAGACGCATTGCATTGATGGCGATCCTAGTTGGTTCGTTCCTGCTTTCGGCAGCCGCAGCGCAAGCGGAAGTCAGGTTCAACGTACCTTTCGATTTTACGGTGGGGAAGGTCACGCTCCCTGCGGGGTCCTATAGCGTCGGCAAAATAGGCCATATTCAGACTCACGTAAGCCTGAGGAATCGCGACAGCAACGAAGGCGCCTTCGGGCAGATCAACTCATTGCAGCTGAATCCGGGGCAATGGAGCGACGCCACAAAGTTGGTGTTTCGTCGCTACGGAGATCAATACTTCCTTGCCGAGTTCTGGAATCTGGGATCGAGCACCGGCTACCAATTGCGCAAGTCCAAAGCAGAGCGTGAAATCGCGAGGAGCGTAACGCAGCCTAACACGGAGATCGTGTCGGCTGGTCAGTAAGGAGAAATTTCCGGGAACGACTATTGACAAAGAGAGTCAGACAAACGTGCTGCCATCGGCAGGGGCCAATATCTTGGACGGCGAGGCTCCTGCCGCGTATTTTCGCGGCAGGGAGTCGGAGTAGCCCCCTCTCGATCTCCCCCTTTATTCGCTTCGCTAGTGGAAGAGAGACAACCTGCTGCGTTTGGTGTCTGCTAGCCTTCTTTGCCCTCAGCGTGCACCTTTGATGCCTCAATGCCGAGCTTCTTCATCCGCGACCAAAGAGTGGATCGGTTCATCCCCAGCAGGGTTGCGGCTCCCTGAGGGCCGCCTAGAACCCACCCTGTTCGTTGCAGCGCTCGCACGATGTGACTCTTCTCAGCCTGATCCAGGGTTGGAAAGCGATCCACGCGGTCAGAGAATTCGCCCACCAGCTTGATGTGCGTTTCCTCGAGAGTACCCCCTTCGCAAAGGATCACGGCACGCTCCACGATATTAGCCAGCTCGCGCACATTGCCGGGCCAATCATAGTTTTCAAGCCGGTCCAGGGCGCTGGAGCTGAGGGCGTGGATCCGCTTTCCCATGCGCTGTGAGGACTTCCGAACGAATTCGTTCGCCAGAAGGCGGATATCTTCCTTCCGCTCACGTAGCGGTGGAACCTCGATTGGGAACACGTTCAATCGATAGAAAAGATCCGCGCGAAACGTGCCACGGCGTACTTCGTCGGCAAGGACGCGGTTGGTAGCCGCGACCACGCGCACGTCTACCTTTAGTGTCTCCGTGCCGCCGAGACGCTCGAATTCCTGTTCCTGAAGCACTCGCAGTAGCTTGGTCTGCGTCTCAAGGGGCAATTCACCGACTTCGTCCAAAAAGATAGTGCTCTGGTGCGCGACCTCAAATCTTCCCTTTCTCTGTGAGACGGCACCAGTGAACGCCCCCTTCTCATGGCCAAACAGCTCGCTTTCTACGAGGCTGGCTGGCAGTGCGCCGCAGTTCACCATCACCATCACGTTTTGCCTGCGACGGCTGCGGTTGTGCAGGGCTCTGGCTATCAGTTCCTTGCCGGTTCCGGTTTCTCCCATCAGCAGCACAGTAGAGTCCGTTTCGGCCACCATCTCAATGCTGCGGAACACATTTTGAATCACGGCGGAGGTTCCGACGAGTTCCTCGAAGTTCAACTCGCTCTTGAGTTCTTCCTGGAGGTAAACGTTCTGTCGTTGCAGCTGCTCCAGGCGCTCCTCGGCCTGTTTGCGCTCGTTGATGTCGCGCAGGATCATGGTGAACAAAACGGCCCCGCCAACCACCGTACGCGACGCAGTGGCTTCAATCGGGAAGCGTTTTCCTTCCTTGCGAATCGCCTTCAGACCTTCGGGAATCCAAAGCTGGCCACTCTCCGATTCGGCGATGGCCATGTAGTTTTTCAGTACGTGCCTTAGATCCTCAGACAAGAAATCATCGATCGGTTGGGAACTCACCTCTGACGCGGCACAGCCGAACATGTGTTCGGCCGCATGGTTAAACATGATGACCTTCCGATTCTGATCAATCACAACAATGGCATCCATGGCAGACCGTAAGACACTGGCCAGCCGATCTTCGCTTTCCTTTAGCTGGGCGTTTGCCGCTGAAAGCTCCAGGGTGCGCTCGGCGACGCGTTGCTCCAGTTCGGTTGCATGTCGCTGAATCTGACGGTGGAGCTGCGCGTGGCGAATGGCGACGGCCAGGCTGTTCGCCACCTCTTGTGCAATCTCGACATGCTCAACGGAGAACGCCGCGATTGTCTCGGCACCCAGATTCAGTGTTCCAATCAGGATACCCTCCGCCACTAGCGGGATGTTGGCAAAAGATCGAATACCCTCCTGTTGCAGACGAGACACGGTTTCCTGGCCGGCCATCCGATCCACGTCAGAAACCACGTGTGCCCTTCCTTGGCGCAGCTGGTCTAGGCTGCCGAAGACTCCCAGAGGGATTCTTGTGCCGATTTCAATCTGGGTATCGCCGGAGGCGTGAACGGCCACAATGCGACCGGAGCCGGCAGCCGTGTCGAACACGACGACGCTGGCGCGCTGGCACGGAACCAGTTCTCGAACGTGCGCGATCGCCGCGTTGGCGATATCCTCGATGGACCGGGCTGCCAGAATCGCCCGGTCAGTCTGTTGCAGGAGCGTCAATCTTTGATTGAACCGGAACACCGCCTCTTCCGCTTGCTTGCGCTCCGTCACATCGCGTTGAATACCGAAGTGTCCAGTAATTCTCCCTTCGGCGTCGTAAAAGCAAATGTAGTCTCCTTCCACCCACATGCGGCTGCCGTCAAACCTGCGCTCATCGCTTTCCACATGGATCCGGCCCGCGTCGAACATCCGGCGCCAGAGTTCTCTGCCGTGAGCGAGATCGTGAACGAAGAGATCGTGTGGTGTCCCCCCCAGCAACTGCTCCGACGAAGCCCTGTACTGCGTAAGCAGGGCCTCATTGACCTTGGTCATACGTTGATGCTCGAAGACATAGTCCAGTACCGTTTCCTGATCTACGTCTCGATCCCAATGAATCGGTTCGTCGAGCATCATGAAGAAGAACCCATCCAGCGACTGAGAAAAGAACAGTTCCAGGTTAACGAGAGATTTGCGCAGCTTCGCCTCGGCCTGCCGGCGTCGGTCTGTTTCCAGCGCGAGTGCTGTGAGGTCGGCTAGCGACGCGCCGAAGTTCTGTTCGTCAAGCTTCCAATGACGCGGGTCTCCTGTGACTTCATGGCAGAGCATCCCCACCGGCTTGCCCTCGCCCCGGATGGGAACTGCCAGGACCGATCGAGTACCACGGCGAGTCAACTCGTCCAGGAACTCCACAGCAAGCGGGTCAGTGAGTACGTCACTTGCAGCGATCGTGCGGCACTCCCGGAGGGCGCCGAAGTAGCGCGGGTAGCGCCGCACTTCCAGGACAGCACCGCTTTCGCGGAGATTCCGTTCGAGGTCAAAAAGGTGAAGACATTGAATCTCGGTGTGGGTATCGTTGTAGACCCAAACGCTGACGCGAGTTACATCCAACGTCGCTGCCGCCAAGGCTGTCACATGGGTGAGAAACTCGAGCAGGTCCGACTCGACGCGGGCCAATTCAAGCAGAGCCGCCTGAAACTGGAGTGTCTGGAAGTCGGCCCGACGCTGCTGCTCGTCCACCAACCGGCGCTCGGAGAAATCCCGGCCAATCGCGACCAGTGCCGGCGGGACTGCATCGGGCAACAAACTGAGACTCACTTCCAATCGGCACGCTGAAAGGTCCGGACGCACGATATCCATCTCGACGAGCCCCAGTGAGTTCTTCTGCAATCGCGAGCGAACCAAAGCTTCTGCGACCTCTGCCGAACGCGGCGTCAAAATATCGGTTAGCTTGAGCTTCACCAAAGATTCGAAAGAACGGCCGACAACAACCGCCGCTGCACGATTGACCCAAAGAATGCTGCCGCTCGAGTCAAGTAGCAAAACGGCATCACTCAAAGTTTCCGCTGCCGCCTCAAACGGCAGTGATTTGTGGATCATTCAGACCTCGCTCCTCGTTCCAGAAGGCTGGAAGCGACTCTAGAAATACTACCGCAAATCTTTGCAGTCGATGAGGCTTGAATCACAGGGGCGGGAGAGTCAGATTGGCGAGGTCAGCACGTCGGGCCATATGGGAGGGCGAGGAAAGACAGAGTTCCAACTCATGATGATCCAGTTGCGCGGCTGACCTTCGGAAACCTATCGAAAGAATCCAAGAACGAACAGCGCACATTTAAGAGGCGAGTTTGTTCAGTCCTGCTCCTGCAAGAAACGTTCAAGAACATTACGCGTGATAAGCGACACTTTGGGATCAGTAAACAGTGCCGACACCCAGGTGATGGATCCCACTGAAAACACCGCGCCGCGGCCGGTCTCACAGAAAACCAGATCTGCTCCGCCGTCGTCAGGGTTGGTCCCTTTGGCAAATCGCTGAACACTCTTTGGAGAACTCGCGCTGATCTTGTCAGTCTCATGGCCGGAAGCTCCGCCAGGCACTCGCTCGTGAAGCGTTCTTTCTCCGAAGAGATCTCCGTTGCGAAGGCCCGTGCCAGCCAATGCCCAGTGCTTTTCGTCGAGAACACGGTAGGGCGCCGATGTCATCACACCGGAGTAGGTGAACACCACGCCCAAGAGATTGGCTTCAGACTCGATGGTTCGATGCATGCGAGATTCGTGACCCGATGAAGGATCGCTCGAATCATCGTGCGACAAACATCGCATTGTCGCACCCTCAGAAAGTAGCACCTCGCAGTTCAGACCGTTCCCGCCCAGATACATCAGCCGGCCGCCGCGCTCGAACACCCATTGCTTCAACTTGAGATACATTTCCCGTGTCCAGTATTCGGGATGAACCGAAACCGCCAGCACCTGATAGTCCTCAAGCTTCAAGGTTCCATCGTGAAGCTGAGCTTCCGCATAGTAGTCGTAGTCGAAGCCCTCACGTTCCAGCCAGCCGAGCAAGCGCCACTCCGCCGGCGCCTGCCCGCACTGCACCCGCCCTTGAATAGGGTCTGTGATCTGGCTTCCGTCCCAGGGGCTATTGTCAAAGATGTGGTTGTTCGGCTCTGGACGGTCAAAAGACAATGGCTTGAATTCCGGATCTTGAAACCGCCAAACGCTTTCGGCTTGGGTAAAGCGATCCAGGTCAAGGCGGGCGTTTACGGTGGGCCGCGACGGAAGCCCGGTAGGGTTGATGTAATTGGACCGCCCGCCAAAGTTGTTGTACACGTTCCAAGTGTTGGTGGACGCCAGCACTGCCAAACGTGCCTTCGGCCGAGCCGGGGCCACCACCCAGGGAAAAGAGAAGGTTCGACCGGACGGAGAGCGCAACCACAAGTAGTAGAGCCCCGATTGGGCTGGCGCTTCCAGGAATTGTTGCGGATGCGGAGTTGGGTATCCGCGCTTGTTCCAGTTCACGCCGGTTTGGGTGAAGTCTCCTTCGGGCAGGATTTGCGCCACAGCTCGCGGGCCATGTTCATCGAACCAGCTCACCATCCGGGTGTACTCCTTCTTCTGACCGTAACGCCACAAAGTGAGTTGGCATTGCTCGGTGCTGTGAATTCGAATCTCCGATTTCTCTCCAGCGCGAACCCACTTCGGCCACATGTAACCCAGCAAGCCATCGCTCAGTAAGCGAAGCTGCAAGGGTTCTCCACTTCCAATTGCGCACTCCACCCACTTTGAGCCATAACCCTCTTTGGCCAGTGTGATCCTGTAACGACCCGGGGGCACGCCCGCGTAAAGACCTCCCTTGGGGGATGACTCTACGATCAACACTTCGCCTGTCTCCAACGATTCAATCTCCGCTTGCACACCAGTCAGCGCAACGTAGTTTTCGTCGGAAACATAGGCTACGGGTTTGCTCAAAATTCTTTGCGACATGACTTCGGTTCTCCAGAATGTGTTTGGTAGCGCTGGAAGATCAGGACCAGCACAGATCGCACGCTACCAAGCTGCGGCTTGGTGATCGACAAAAATAGCGTCCCCCCCAGGAGGGACTTGAATGGGTTTGGAAAGTAGCCCATAGAACCCTTGTGCCTCGCAGTCCCCAGTACTCACTCCTCCACACGCTCAATGCGGAGCAATTGGGGTCCTTCCCAGCGCACCCGGCGGCACGCATTGGCGAAGGGAACCCAGTCTTGTTTCCAGTCACCCGGTATGCGAGCAAATAGACTCGCATAGGTCGGCACACCTTCAGGCCCGCGCAGTACTGTGCCTCTGTCGTAAACGACGCAAATTTCAGCCGACACCTGACGTCCGCTGGTCACGCTGCCGCCCGGATCAAAAAAATAGAGAATCTCGCCGGGGAGCGGCATCTGCACCATTTGTTCTTCGGGTAATGGCTTTGGGTCGCTCAGCAAAACAAACACCTCCGGTCCCGACACCTGTCCATGAATGGCTTTGTGTTCGACGGGCAGCCACTCCCAGATCTGTTGGCAAACTTTGGGCGCCTCCTCATCAAGCAACTGCAGCAACGGCACTTTCGCCTGTCGGAGGAAAACTCAAGCGAATCCTTCGCGGGGGTGCTGGCATTGATCGCTCCGAAGATCCCTCGGGAGATTTGAAACAATCGAACGGTAGGGATGCGCTGCCGCGCGTCCACAACCGGAAACCCAATCCGGACGCGTGGCACCGCGTCCCTACCCTTCCTCAATGAACGCGATCATAGTCTCTTTGGAAATAGATCTGAATACCAATGGCGAGCACGACGGCCGTTACAAGGCAGGTGAGCGACGCATAGGTCATCAGCTTGGGAATGCCGATGCTGCCCTTCCACATTCCTCCAAGCAGCGCTGCGAATCCCGAAACGGCGGCTCCAATCAGATTCAGACATCCGGCCGCAGAAGCGCGCGTGTCGGCAGGAACGACTTCAAAGGAAGAAACCATCAAGTTCGCAATGAACAGGCCGCTGCCAAGTCCGAATCCAATAGCGGCGACTTTGGTGAACAACAAGGAGTCGGTATTTCCGATCAGATGGACGCAGGGCGCCGAGAGCAGCATACCGAGGCACACCAGCCACGAGCGCGCAGCTTTGGTCCGGCCGTATAGCCAATCAGCTCCAAGCCCCCCGGCCAGCAATCCCACCAGAGTGGCCGCCTGCAAATAGACCGTGGCGGTAAAGCCTGCCTCCGCCAGGCTGAGCGAAAACTTCTCGTAAAGAAAATTGGGCAGCCAGGTGTAGAGCAACCACAACACGAAGGTGAATGCTGGAAACACCAGACAAAGGAACCGATAACTGGGAATCTTGATCAGTGTTGCAATCGCCAATCCGCCTCCGGATTTCTTGGTCTCTACCGCTGCTTCCTCGCTCGTCCCCTTCAAAAACATGTAATAGGGGGCCGCAAATAGGATTCCAACGATGCCCAGAGAAAAAAACGCGTAACGCCAATGGCCTTGCTGAGCCATGAACCCACCAAACCACCCTCCCAACACGACGCCCGCCAACTGAGCAGTATCGAAAACCGCGATGGCTCTCGAACGAGTCTTGGGACCATGAGCGTTGGCCGTCAGCGCCAGGGCTGGCGGAATGAACAGCGACTCCGTGATGCCGATGAGGGCTCGGCATGCCAACAGCATCATGGCAGAAGTCGAGAATCCGGTGAGTGCTGTCACGCCGCTCCAGAGGATCAAACTCACTACCACCAAGACGCGCTTGGAAAAGAGATCGCCCACCTGGCCAGCGATGGGTGAGCAGAACGCGTAGACCCAAAGAAAAACGGAGCCTGTCAGTCCCAGTTGCGTGTCGCTAAACCCCAACTCCGATTTGAGAATGGGAAATATGGAGAAGACGACCTGGCGGTCGCTGTAGTTCAGAAGGTAGGCAATCCACATGAAGGCCACCAACGCCCAGGCACGTCCTGGGGTGATGGCTGGCGTCGCAGATGTCGAAGGAGATAACGTCAGTGCGAGGTCCTTTCCTGAGCGAGTTGAGCGGTAGTTTTAATTGAAGCAGAACCATAGCGCTCAATCCGTACACGAGCTGTGATGGCATGCGCCAGCATGTTTTCCAGCAGGCACTGGCGTTCCGTCACTTCGGCGACCTCAACACTCGCTTCCGGCGTCATCCGCTGATAGGTACAGGTCTTCAGAAATTTTCCCACCCACACACCGCCCGTATAGCGCGCCGCCCGGCTGGTGGGGAGAATGTGGTTTGTGCCGACGGTCTTGTCACCATAGGCCACCGTGGTCTCTTCGCCGATGAAGAGCGACCCGTAGTTGGTGAGCTTCGCCGCAAAATCGTCCACATTGCGAAGGTGCAATTCCAAATGCTCGGGCGCATAGCGGTCGCTTAGCTGCACCGCTTCGGCTTCGTTGTCAGCGGCGTAAATCATGCCATGATCCCGCCACGCCAGACTTGCAATCTCGCGTGTCGGCAGAACGGCCAGCTGCCGCTCCAACTCGCTCAGCGCTCGCCGGGCAAAATCCTCACTCAGACAAATGAGGCAAACGCCGCTGTTGGGATCGTGCTCGGCCTGGCCAAGCAGGTCGCACGCCACCAGAGCAGGATCCGCGTTGTCGTCCGCGATCACAAGAATCTCGGTGGGTCCAGCTAGAAGGTCGATCCCGCAACGGCCGAACAGTTGCCTTTTCGCTTCCGCAACGAAACGATTCCCCGCTCCGCAAAGCACATCGACTGGCTGGTTTCCGTCCAGTCCGAAAGCCATCAAGGCTAGAGCCGGCACGCCACCCAGAACGTAAATCGAGTCGGCTCCTGCTTTATGAATGGCGTTGATGGTGGCGGGATAGTAACCCTGTCCTTTCACCGGTGGGGTGCAGGCAACTATGTGCTTCACCCCGGCGACGCGAGCCGGAATGATACTCATCTGGGCCGATCCGAACATTGGGTATCGGCCGCCCGGAATATAGATGCCAACGGAACTCACTGGAATGTGGCGATGGCCAAGAATCACTCCCGGACGAATTTCCACTTCAAGAGGCAGCAACGTAGCCAGCTGAGCCTGGGCAAACTTACGCACGTTGCCCTGGCAATAGTCCGTATCGCGAATGGCCCGTTCCGGAACCTGGGCGATCGCTTCTACAACCTGTTGCTCACTAAGGCGAAAACTGGCCGGGGCCCACTCGTCGAACTGAAGGCTGTACCTCAGGACAGCATCCATGCCGTCGCGTTCCAGCTCCAGCAGCATGCGAGTAACAGCCGCCGCTGTCTCGGCATCCGCTTCAAAAAGTCGCTGTTCGCCGTGCTTGATGACCTTCATCGATTCGGCCGCCGGGTGAGTTCAGGAAAGCAAGCCTCGTGGCTGCGAAATATCCGGCTTAGCCGAGACACAGTCAAGAACGAATTGTTTGCGTCCACGATGCTGAACCATTTGTTGTGAATTCCACGCGGAGCAGCGCACCTTCTCACCCACTTGAGGAGCTTCAATCGGCCGGTCAAATTGACACACAAATGCATGGCAACCTAGAATGTCTGCAGATCATCTGAGACGACATTCAAATAAACCGGCAACACCCTGGCTTTCCAATCGCGATGGTTTTCCAAAGGAGGACTCCATGTCAAAACTATTCCGGCGCTCGCTGCCAACGGCAAGCTTGCTTTTGGCAGGCTGTTTGATTCTGATCATGCCGTCCCGGGGCTCTTGTGCCACGCCTACACTGCAAGCGGTTCCTCTGGAACAGTCTTCTGACGCCTTTCTCAAGGCTTGGCTGAGGCAGGATGTGGTCTACCTGGCGTCTGACCCTGAGAAGGCTGCCTACCTGAACTTGATTAGTGATCCAGAACGCTACCAATTCATTGAGCGGTTTTGGCAACAGCGGGACCCATCTTCCGGCACGACTAGAAACGAGTTCCGCGATGAACACTACCGCCGGATCGCATACTCCAATGAGCGTTTTCGTGCCGTGGAAGCCGGTTGGAAGACCGATCGTGGACGGATCTACATCACTTGGGGCCCGCCGGATCAGATCGAGTCACATCCATCAGGTGATGGCACATCGGGACCGTTCGAAGTCTGGATATATCGCGCAGGATCCGATCGAACCACGACGCCAGAGCGCACGCTCGAGTTTGGTGGAACGGATTACAGACTGCGAGAGAGATGAGATCGGATTACGACGAAAGTGCATAGTCCTCGAACATCCTCCTTCGTCTGTCGCGTCTTTCTGTCTTGTTCTTGATGGGCCGCAGGAGTTCCTTCACGCACCGTTCACCCAAGACGATCTCATAAAGTTTCAGGAACCGAGGAGACGAACAATGAAGATCAACCAGCCATCCTCCTTGGTCGTTCTATTCATTGTCTTTTTTTTCAAAGTCGATGCCCTGCCTGCTGAAAAGCAACCTGAGTCCGGTGGCAAATCAGCCAAAGCTTCCAAAAGCAAGAGCGCTGATTCGAAAACTGGAGGGCACGACGAGCTTGCCTGGGAAGAAGCCCTTGGTCAGGTCAAACTTCTTGCGGCGAAGTTTCAGCAGTATCGCGACACAGCCGTCGCTGCCAAGTCGCTGGCGGCTCTCGCTTCCAGCCTCTGCAAATACGACGAGTCTCAGCCTCACGTCTTGTTTTCGCAAGCTATGGAACTGGTGCAGGCTGGTCTACGGCAATCCGAGACATCAACTGCAAAAGAACCACTTTGGAGCGCCCGAGCTGTGGTGATTTCTTCAGCCGCTCAGTGCGATCCGCAGTTAGCCGAACAGCTGAATCGGGATCGACCAGGCGACGAAGAGAACGAAGCAGATCCAAAAAGGTTTTGGTCCGATCTTCTAGCGGCGAACAACCTGCTCAAAACAAATGAGTCCTCATCCATTCAATTTGCCGAAGCAGTGTCGCAGCAAATTCCCCATTTTCAAGAGCAGCAACTCAGCTTCTTCTATGGCTTCCTGTGGAACTTGCGGCAACAGGCGCCTGCTGCTGCGGACCAGATCTTCCTTCAGGTCCTTGCCCAGCTGAGGCAGAATCCAGCCTCAGCTGTTCGCGCTTTGGGTATCCTCGGAAACTACGTCTTTGCACCAGCCGGCGGCGAAAACACCGATACCCTCAGTGTTCAGCCTTTCGGTGAGACGAACGATTACAAGGTCTACTTTTTCCAGACTCAGCGGTCCGGCGCTACTCCGGCTGCGGTGCAGGCCTATCTGCAGACCGCGGCTCAGGTTCTGGCGAACCTGTCGCCCGGCGTCGAAAAGGAGGCGGGAGTCGCGCATACCTTGGCCCAACAGCTGCTTCAACGATCCCAGGAAGTTGCTCCTGAGCTTGCAACCGAATACCAAACCAGCGCGGAGCGACTATCTCCTCTCTTCCCAGAGGGCGAGCTAAGGTCTAAGGCTTCCACATCCCTAGCGATGCAGGCCGGTGAATATGAGCAGCAACTCGAGGTAGATTTGGAAAAGAGCACTGACCCGCGACAGCGGGATAAGGTTCGCTTGAGTCTGTTTGCGATTGCATGCGCTGGGAGGGAAGTTCTGAAAGCTCAGAAGCTGGCAGAGTCGACTGAGGACGATAAACTTAAGACTCAACTACTCTCGTTGGTCACCTTTCGGAACGCGGAGGCGGCTCTCGGCAAAAATGACTTAGCACTGGCGCAGCTCCATTCCAGATCTCTGAGGTCACCGCCTCACCGAGCGCTTGTGTTCTTGAGCATTGCTCAGAAATCTCAACGACAGAAGGACCGTGAGTCGGCAACAGTTTTTCTGAACTCTGCGATTCGTGAGATTGAGACTATCGACAGCGCTCAGCGCCCGTATCTGTTGGTCTGTGCGGCCACGGTGGCATCTACCTTGGACGAACAGTTCTCCTTGCGCATTTTGGAAGATGCCATTGCCGGTCTCAACCGCTTGGATGCGGCGTCAGTCATTGCCGGTAGAAAGGCTGAGGAATCTAGCAAAGCTTCGTCGCAGATTTCAAAACCGATCTTCGCGTCCAGTCGCGGCATTGTGGAGTTCGCCACCGCGGGCGATGTCCGTCGGCATTTTGATTTGAGAATCGCAGGCTTGGGCTTTGATGTGCCGGACGCGGTAAAGGCCTTGCGTGCCAGCCCGCCCGAACACCTGACTGCAACTCTTTTTTCTCTGCAAAGCGAAGCCCGCCAGGGACCGGCATTGGCGGCTGCGGCAGCAGCCTACCTGGAGCGGGCAAAGCCCAACAAACCCGAGTTGCCAGTGACGAGGTGACGCAAGCCCAAACATCAGCGCTCTTCTCTCGTCTTCTCTATCTCACTCGATTGTCGTGTAGGATGTTTTGCCGCTTGCGACCTTTCAGACCGCAAGCATCAACGAGGCTAGGTAGCCGCGGTTTCTCCAGAAGAGAGACCGCCGCCTCTTCAGCCCTCCGCTGGGCCTCTGTGGCCTTCGAAGCCACACGAAGACTCACAAGGTCACGTTCATGATGGCTCTCCCGGAATGCCACTCCTTCCGACAAAACTCCCAATGTCTTTGAGACTCGTTATCCCTTCTCTAAATGCTTCTAGCTTTTCCATTCGGCGCCCTCACGCAGAGCCTCGGAGACCGCTACGTCGTGGGCCTGGCAGTTGTCAAACCGCCTGACTGCCCCTGCTTAGTCAGCAAAGTGACTCCTGGGTCACCAGCGTCTGCAGCTGGGATCATGGGAGGTGAGAGGTTGCTAGCAATCGACAATACCGACGTCAGTGATCTAAGCCTTGCTAGAATTCTCTCGTTACTCAGCTCAGACAGACCAAGCAGCGTGGCTCTCAAGCTCTGGCGCAAAGGTAAGGAACACGGCGCAGTCCTAAAGCGAGAACAGTTATCCGTCATACTTGCCCGGCAGGGCATGAAGATCGTACCGCCGGGACTCATCATTCCCTCGGACTCAACCGAGCTGGATATAGAACGATTATCTCGCACTATGTCGGGCGGCTCTCGACTTGTTGCTCATTCCTTCCCAGCCCATGTGCCCCTGAATAATGACCTGTACCACGGCGGCTTCGCCCTCCTCATCCTTCGCGATCCGGACGAAGTTATTGCGACTGGCATTGAAAATGGTCCAGCCTCGCGAGCTGGTGTCCGACAAGGTGATGCCATTCTCGTTGCGAATGAGACTGACCTCACTGGGAAAACGCCTGCTGAAATCGAAGCCTTGTTTTCTTCTGAGGGCCCTCAACTCGTGCGCTTAAAGATCGATCGAGGGGGAGCCATAAGAAGCGTGGAATACCGGATGGAGAGAGTCTCTGAAATTCTGAGAGCGAATCAACTTCGCTTAGTCGACAAGCACGTTGTTCCCAGGGAGCTTGCTGACGAAGATATCCCGTGCCTCACGGGAAGGATTGACTAGGATCAGTCCCGAGGCGGCGCTTGGGGTTAGGCTGCCTTCCACCAAGGGAAAGAGATTCTACTGAGCGAGTGAATATCGAACCAACTCCGTTCGCACGCTGAATTCCTTGGGAATCAGGAAAACGGAAGGGTCCGGCTCTACAAGTCTTATTTCGTATAAGGTCCTTACCTCCCGGGTCTCAGGGAGAAGAACTACCTGCTTGATGGGAAGATCGTGTTCAACGGAGGTCCAGACGACGCCCGGGACGTAGGTCCCGTTGAGTTTGATTCGCAGACCCAGGCACTCCAATTCGTTAATGGTGCGACGCCCCTGATGATCTTCGGTCTTGCGATCCGTGCGAGGCAGTAGCGGCAAGGGGTGTTTGAAGGTCACCGTGGCTATCCGTTTCCCGAAATCAATAACGTAGTCGTAACCACTCCGCGCATCTCGAAGGTACTTCATACCTTCGGTTGCCCCTGCTTGTTGTTTGGTCCTTACTTCTGACCCATCCCTAGATCGGAAGTATTCGCCCCGAAACTCCCGGGTCAGAACCTCGGTTCCATCTGGGCTGGTTTGGTAGGTGAGCTCCGCGCTCTTAGCAACAACCGGCGTCCACTGCCCATGGGCGTTCCTGGCTAACATCAAACTGAACAACATCGAAAGCACAGCAATGCTCCGTGTTCTCATAGCACACCTCGCTTTGCGACTCAGCTTTAGACGTTAGACACCGGAGAAATGGGGTTTGTTCCCTCCTCTTAGTTGATCAGGCCTTCTGTGCCTCGACTCGAGATGCGCGGCACAACGGGCCTAACTCTGCGTGTCTAAGGAAGAATCCCTCGCAGCCCGACGGGCCAGGACCCAGGCCAGGGTTGAGCGGCACGGCGGCCTGGGCCGTGCCGTGCGAAACCCTGGGTTAACAAACGCCATATCCGTCGCGGCCTAGACTCCAGCGGCCCGTTGGGCAGATTGGCCTTCACAAAAGGAATCTTGAATCGCCAGAGATCCTTTGGTCGCTGGCATTAGTCAAGAAGACCCGAAAGGCCTCCGATTCGGACCAGGGCTGAAAACCGGCAGCCCAGCGGGCTGCAGGGACCCAGTCCAGGGTTGAGCGGGACGGCGCTTGCGCCGTGCATGCGAAACCCTGGGTTAACGAACGCCAAATTCCTTGCGGCCTGAAGGGCCGGAGGAGGGCTCAATCCCAGACGAACTGTTCGTCAAACTCAATCTCATAGCGTCGCAAGAACATTCGAAACTCATCCTGAAAACTCACGCGTTTATGGTGTTCGGATTGGGAGCGAATCTACTCTGTGACCTCTTCGACACCTGACTGACTCACCGAAAATGCTCCAAATCCATTCTGTTAGTGAAATTGAGAATAGAATCGGCTCTGGGTCTTCAACCATGCAGAGGAACCTCTCTTTGCCTGCCCGACGATGTCGCTGATCGTGTGAGTTCGAGAGAGGATGAACAAGAGATGGGCGTGGTCGGGCTCAATGCTGATCTCAATGCAGGGTGATTCGAGATCCCGCAAGATGCCGCCAATATAGGCATGCAGGTCGGGACGAATCTCTTCACGAAGAAGCCGACAAGGTCAGCCTCAAGATGTTCGGGATCTCAAGTCCGGTTCCTTTCATCCTCACCCGCTGCGACGTGTGCTCATTCCCAAAAATGAGACGGAGTTTCGCCCCCTCGGTATTCCAGCGGTTCGAGATCGGGTCGCTCAAGAGGTGGTTCGCCGCCTCTTGTCCCCCATCTTTGAACCCTTGTTCCATCCTGCCTCCTACGGGCTTTCGCCCAGGTCGCAACTGCCACATGGCTCTGGAAGCGGTTCTCAAGCTCCACAGTGAAGGCTTCTCGTTTGTGCTCGACGCTGACATTAAGGGGTTCTTTGACAATCTCTCTCATGACGTCATGATGCAGGCGGTGGCCCAACGGGTAGCTGACGGCAACATTCTCCGGCTGGTCGAAAAGTTTCTCACGTCTGGGGTAATGGACAATGGAATCTTCAAACCCATTACCATTGGCACGCCACAGGGCGGCGTCATCTCGCCGCTTCTGGCCAACATTGTTCTCAACCATCTGGACTGGCAGTTGAATCACGCGGGTCTGCGGTTTGTGCGTTACGCCGACGACTTCGTGGTTCTGTGTCAGACCCAGGACCAGGCCAAAGAGGCACTGACCTTCGTGCAACTGGTGCTAGAACAGCGGCTCGGCCTCCAGCTGAGCCGGGAGAAAACGAAAGTGACCTCCTATGGGAAGGGATACGCCTTTCTGGGGTTTTGCCTTTCCAGCCGTTCACGGCGCATGCGGCCCAAGTCGGTGAAGAAGTTCAAAGACAAGATTCGGGAATTGACCTGCCGTAAGCATAACCTGGACGCTTCGCGGATTGAGGAACTCAACCGAGTTATTCGGGGAACGGCCCAATACTTTGCCACCCGGTTCTTCACGGGTCGGGAAGTGTTCCATAAGTTGGACTCGTGGATTCGCATGCGCCTCCGGTGCATGAAAACCAAGAGAAAGAACACCAACGACAACAAAAAGTTCCGCAACAAAGTCTTGGACCGGCTCGGCTTGCTCACGCTGGAAAGCTTCTGTAATCAACGGCCATGACAGACGTATCGAAACGGTCCCTCCCAAGGGGCAATCACTATGGGGTCGCCCGGTGCGTGAAAGACGCACGCCGGTAAATGTGGGGAATTGACCCCACCGCGACAACGGGGAGGGGCTGGCCTCTGGCCTGCCCCTTACCCACTTCCGCATTCACCTGTAATGCTCCCCCAGGGAGAGACTAAACGACAGTCTCTCCCTGGGCTAGACCCCTGCGGCCCCTTGGGCCGCAAGCGCAAGTTAAGAAAGCCTGCCTGAGACTTCTGATTTCCTGGCCATCCCAAGGTTGAGCGGGGGAGGGCGCTTTCCACGTCCTTTGGGAAACCCCTGCGTCGAAACGCCGGCATGCACGGCCCAAAGGGCGGCCTGAAGAGCCGCAGGAAGCCCTCCCCTGAATTCAGTCGCGCGGTCCAAAGCCGGGAGAGAGTGGATCCATTTGAGCATCGCCGCTCGGAGAGCGGCTCCCACCTTTGCGCCTTAGGCAGGTCCTTCACAGCAGCCGATACTTCTCTAGCACCGTTTCATCGACCTCAATTCCGGTTCCGGGTAGGTCGGGGATCTGGACGTAGCCGTCTTTCATGGTGATAGGGTTCTTTGCCAACTGCCGGCTGATTTCTCCGGTGCTGACGTTGAACTCGATGAAGTAGGCTTTTTTGATGTAGGCGAGAAACTGCAGTGTCGTAGCGGTGAGGATGTCGGAACTCCACGCGTGTGGAATCAGACCGATGTTGTAATCCTCCACCATGTGAGCTATGCGTCGTGCCGTGGTGAGCCCGCCGCAGCGCGTGAGATCCGGTTGGACAATATCGATCCGGCCTTGCTCGATCAGGTGACGAAATCCCCAATGCGTCCCCTCCTGCTCTCCCGCGGCGATGGGCGTTTCCACTGCATCGGCCAATTTGGCGTAACCATCGTAGTCTTCGGGCGGCATGCAGTCTTCCACGAAGAACGGACGAAAGGGTTCGATCGACCGCACCATACGAATCGATTCCTCGGCGGTGCGCTCGACCCTCCAGCCTGGATCGATCAAGAGATCCCGGTCGGGCCCCAGGGCTGCCCGTGCCGCTCTTACCAATTCGACATCCAGCTTCGGATCCTCCCCAAAAACACCCCATCCAAACTTCACGGCGGTGAATCCCTGTTCGACGTATCCCCGGCAGGCCTCTGCCATCGCCTCGGGCGTCGGCCGAAACAGCGTGCTGGCATACGCTCGAACCTTGTTGCGACGGTGCGCGCCCAGTAGTTTGTAGATCGGTTGCTTCACGGCCTGGCCGATGATGCTCCACAAACAATTGTCCACGCCGGAAAGCGCCTGAATCGCGGCACCGCGCCGGCCATAGTAGACACTGCACTTGTACATCTTGTACCAGAGCCGCTCGACCTCGAACGGATCCTCGCCGATCAAGGCCTGCCGAAGCCCGTCGATCATACCAGCGCCACCCGCTGGAGCATCAATGGCCGCCTTGGCCACGTGCGGCTGCGTCTCGACATCGGAATAGCCAACCAGGCCGTTGTCGGTCGTGACTTTGATGACCAGCATGTAGCCGATGCCATGCGACTCTTCCGCACCGGATGGCGCCGCGTAGGCTTGAGAAGACTTCAGAACGATGGCTTCAACATCTTTGATTTTCATAAGGACCTTTCTGTTGAGACCTCATCCGCAGAGCTGCTGACTTCCAGCGAAAACTTAAGGGTCACGTCATTCCCGCGCAGGCGGGAATCTAGATCAAGGGGGCACTGGATTCCGCCTTCGCGGGAATGACGAGAGCGCTAGCGGAGCACTTGGTGCAACTTTCGTCCAAGATGTTGGACGAGATTGCAGCGGCTTTGCTCTTATCCGTTAGCCGCCACAAAAAGTCAAGCAGACTTCCGGTGAGGGGCCAACCTGTCAATTCTCTGCAGGAAGATCCACAGAGCATTGGAGGTCGAATAACAGAAGTTCGACCAGACGATGCCGCTGGACGTCGTCTTTTCGCTCGAAGAAGCTTCCCAAATTTTGTCCATCATGGTGGATGTTCTCCAAAAACTGTTTGACCATCGTGCGGTCGAACTGTAATTTGGTAGCAAGTTCTTCAATGGGCCGAAGGCGCCCGACGATCCGCGCCACGATATTCGGAAACGCAGGGCGTTTTGGCAGGAGCTTGACGATGAATCTTCGCAGGACGCTTGCACTCGCGATTGGATTCTGGACCGTCTGGCAGGCGCCTGCTCTGCGGCCTGGTGCGGACGTGGCCGCTGCAAAACCCCAGTCGCAGCCTCAAGGAGAAGTTTCCAGCCAACTCTATAAACGGAACATAGGGCCGCTCTTCGAAGAGCACTGTCAGGCGTGCCATTCTTCCGAGGTCAAGCAGGGAGGCTTTGACCTTTCCTCCCCAGAGGCACTGCTGCGCGGAGGGACTCACGGCCCGGCGGTGGTGCCTGGCAGCGCCAAGACCAGCCTGCTTTACAAGATGATTGCGCACGAGCAAGAGCCCGCAATGCCTTTCAAGGCGGCGAAGCTCTCCCGTGAAGCCATCGCACTGGTGGAGTTATGGATTAACCTCGGCGCGCAGATGCCCGCCTCGCAAACGGGCACCAGCGCGCGCATCGCGACGGCGACCTCCGGAGCAACTGCTGCGAAGGGGCCGGCAGAGCTACAGTTTGTCGAGCACGTGCGACCGGTTTTACAGGCTCAATGCTTCAACTGTCATGGGGGCAAATTCAAACAAGCCGGCCTCAACCTGCAAACTCGGGAAACGCTGCTTCGCGGCAGCGACAACGGCGCCGTCGTCGTTCCTGGAAAAGCCGATGAGAGCCTGCTGGTGAAGAAAATCCGCCACGAGCATGATCCAGGAATGCCCTACAAGGGCGCCAAGCTTCCAGAGGCCGTCATCAACCAGATTGTGACGTGGGTCAATGCGGGCGTCTCGTATGATCGTCCCTTGGAACTGACGTCATCCGCCGATCAGATTACCTCTTTGCATCCCGGAAGCAACCATTGGGCGTTCCAACCGGTTAAACGGCCTCCGGTACCCAAGGTCAAAAATCAGGGCTGGGTTCGCAATCCGATTGATGCGTTCGCCGCAGCCAAGCAGGAGGAAAAGAAAGTTGTTCCGCTGGCGCCCGCCGAAAAGCCAGTCTTGTTGAGGCGTGTCTATCTCGACTTGATTGGTCTCCCGCCCACCCCGGAAGAAATCCGTGCTTTCTTGGCAAACGGGTCTCCCACTGCTTACGAGAAGGTCGTTGACGGGTTGCTGGCCAGCCCGCGTTACGGGGAGCGTTGGGGCCGGCACTGGATGGATATCTGGCGCTACAGCGACTGGTATGGCTTCGGGAGTCAGATTCGGAACAGCCAACCACATATTTGGCAGTGGCGCGACTGGATCATCGAATCGCTGAATCAGGACAAAGGTTATGACCGCATGGTGCTGGAGATGTTGGCCGGTGACGAACTCGCCCCTCTGGACCTGAATACTCTTCGCGCCACAGGCTACCTGGCTCGTCCTTGGTACATCTTTAACCGGAACGTCTGGATGCAGGATACCGTCGAACACGTTGCGGCGGGCTTTCTGGGAATCACGCTGAAATGCGCCCGTTGTCACGACCACAAGTACGACCCGCTTGCACAGGAGGAGTACTACAAGTTCCGTGCTTTCTTCGAGCGCTACGACGTTCGCCAGGAGAGAGTCCCCGGAGAGCCGGATGTAAACAAGCGCGGGATTCCACGCATCTATGATGCGGAGCCGAGGGAAGCGACCAACAAAGAACCCTACGTCACAGCCATCTACGCTGAGACCTATCGTTTCATTCGTGGCGACGTGAATAGCCCCGACAAGGAGCATCCGCTGACACCCGCAGTCCCTGAAGTCTTGGGGAACCGGCCCGTTGAGGTTCAACCGGTGACACTGCCGCTAGAGGCTGCTTTCCCGGCCCTGCGAGCCTACGTACAGGAAGATGTTGTCAAGCAAGCAAAGGATGACATCTCCAAGGCTGAAGCGAGTTTGGCTAACGCCAGGGCGGCTCGAGAAACGGCACAGAACCGATTGGCGGCTCAGCCTGCAGCCGCTCCGGTTGCCATCAGCGCTGCCGCCCCTGGTGCCGCGGTTGGGGCTGAGGTTCCGCCGTCGATCGACTTCGCCAAAGAGATCAGGCCTATCTTTGAAAAAAACTGTCTCTCCTGCCATAAGTCCGCCAACCCCAGGAGCGGGCTGGCCCTCGAAACCCTCGAGTCGGCTCAAGAAGGTGGCAGGTTGAATGGCCCTGCGGTGATTCCACGACGCGGAAGTGAGAGTCCCTTAGTGCTTTATCTCCAGGGTAAAAAGAAACCGCAAATGCCGTTCGGCAGTGCGCCCCTTCCTGAAGCACAGATCGCCTTGATCCAGAAGTGGATCGATCAGCTTCCTGAAGATGAACCTGCAGTCGCCCTACGAAAAGCCGAAATAGCTGTGGCGTTGGCGGAACGACAGCTGGCTTCGGCGCGAGCGTATCTTCCGGCCGTCGAGGCACGCATCGCGGCGGACCGAGCGAGATTGGCTGACCCTCCGGATGCGCAAGCCGCGACCATGGCCAAAACAGCGTTGCAGGCGGAGCGGCAGTATCAACTGGTCAAAGCCGAAGAAGGACTGTTCAAAGCGCAGCAAAAACTGACTGAGGTCCTCTCGCAACCCAAAGCTGCCAACGAAAAAGCCGAAAAGGAACGTGACCGTAAGATCGCAGCCGCGCGTAAAGACGTCGAATCTGCCCAAGCAGCGTTGGCGCAAACCAGCAAAGAATTCACCCCGATTGCTGAACAGTATCCCAAGACAAGCAGTGGCCGCAGACTAGCTTTGGCTAGCTGGATGGTTAGTCGAGACAACCCACTCACAGCCCGTGTCGCCATCAATCACATCTGGATGCGGCACTTCGGAAAACCGATCGTGCCAACTGTCGTTAACTTTGGACTGAACGGGAAACCACCGAGCCATCCGGAATTGCTCGACTGGTTAGCTTCCGAGCTGATGGAAAAGAACTGGAGCATGAAGGCTATTCACCGTCTGATGGTGACCAGTAACACCTATCGAATGCGGTCTTCTACACCTGTTTCGGATTCTACGAGCCGCACTCGCGATCCCGAGAACATCTATTTGTGGCGTATGAACCCGCGCCGCATGGAATCGGAAATCGTTCGCGACAGCTTGCTCAGTGTGTCAGGGCAACTGGACCCGGCAATGGGAGGTCCCGAGATTGATGAAACACTGGTTGAGCGGAACTACCGGCGCAGCCTCTATTTTCACCACACGCCGGATTCCCAGGCTACGTTCCTGAAGCTCTTCAACGCTCCTGACCCGACGGATTGTTATAAGCGCGAGGAAAGCATTGTGCCGCAGCAGGCCCTGGCCTTGGCGAACAGCAGTCTGAGCCGAAGCCAAGCCCGCCTGGTGGCGAAAAAGATCTCAGCAGGGTCAAAGGGCTCGTTGGACAGTGCAGCGTTCGTTCGTGCAGCTTTCGAGAACACCCTGGGGCGCCAGCCAAGTGAAAAGGAACTGGCAGAGGGCCAAAACTTCTTGCGGGAAGAAGAAGCCCACTTGCGAGCCGCCGATACGAAGATAGCTGAACCGTCGACTTCGTCTGATTCCGGACTGCCCGCATCAGAACCTCGCTTGCGGGCTCGGGAGAACCTGGTTCACGTATTGTTCAATCACAATGATTTTGTAACAATACGGTAGTATACGCTTCCTTGAAGTGCGGGACACAGAAGCGAAGGAGGGTACTGTGCGTCGAACCTTTTGCTCTCAAATCGCAGCGATCGGACTTGGCTGGGTCTTCGGCGTAAAACCGGGTTTTGCAGCCAGCTTGATTTTTGCGCAGGCCATCTCGAAGGCCGATGATCTTGTGGGCAAGTGGCACCTGCTGGGCTCCACTGAGGATGAGGTCAGCATCCCGAGACATCGGATGGATCTCATATTCAGAATCGAGGACCGGCAGTTCAGGGGCGCCATCCTGTCTCGAACTACGGGTGAAGAGATCCCGCTCTCATTCGTGAAGTTTGAAGACTTGACGTTCCAGCTTCAAATGCGCCCTCCCGAAGGGAAGGATCAGGCGTCTATGCCGATCCTGACCATGAAGCCCGTAGGGACTAAGCTTGAAGGCCGTTGGATGACGTCGGCAACCGAATCGGTAGGACCACTACTTAAGCTGATCAGAGCGCCCAAGTGACAGGGTTGATACAGGTACAGCGCCGCGATTCTCTGGGCTGAAGGTTCAGGCACTCCCAAGGAGTTCTTATGAGCGAAGGAAGACTACTCAACCCCCAAACCAGCTGGTGTGGTCGTGTCAATCGCCGCGTTTTTCTGGCCGATTGTGGGATGGGATTCACTGGGCTGGTGCTGGGTTCGATGTTACAGCGCGATGGAATTCTCAAAGCTGACGCCCATGCAGCCTGGGTTCCACCTGATGGCAGGCCCCATTTTGCGCCCAAAGCCAAGAGTGTCATTTGGCTCTTCATGTTAGGTGGCGTCAGCCACGTGGAGTCGTTCGACCCGAAACCGGTCCTCAACAAATATGCAGGAAAGTCGATTGATGAGACCCCGCACCGCACCGTTCTCGATTCCCCCTACACCAAGAAGAACGTTGTTGAGTTCGTGGCGGGCCAGCACCAGGTTAAATTGAAGATCTACCCAATGCAGGTCGGTTACCGGAAGCGAGGTCAAAGCGGCATTGAGGTCAGTGACTGGTTCCCGCACGTTGGCGACTGCGTGGACGACTTGGCCATCGTGCGTTCGACCTGGACTACGGATAACGATCACGCAGCTCAATTGCAGTTCCATACGGGCCGGCACGTCTTTCAGGGGTTCTTCCCGTCCATTGGTTCCTGGGTTCACTACGGCCTGGGTAGTTTGAACGAGAACCTGCCTCAGTTTGTCGTTCTCGGAGAAATGCCCAGTCCTTGTTGCGGAGGAAACGCAACTGTCAGTGGGAACTATCTCGGTCCGGAACACAGCGGGGTCAAGCTTGAGGTCGATCCGCAGAATCCTCTTCCTTATGCTAGGCCTGGAGCCGACATCGCTCCCGAACAGCAGATCCGGGAGTTTCAGTTCCTGGAACGCCTCAACAAATTGGCCAGCGTTCAGTATCCTGACGATCCAGCCATGCAGGCACGGATCAAGTCCTATGAGCTGGCGTTCCGAATGCAAACTGCTGTGCCCGAGTTGCTGAAGTTCTCTGACGAGAGTGCAGAGACCCAGAAGCTCTACGGCCTCGATCAGAAGGACACAGAAGAGTTTGGCCAGCAGTGTCTGGCGGCAAGGAGGCTGGTGGAGCGCGGCGTTCGCTTCGTCCAGATTTTCCACGGTGGCGGAAAGAACGCCTGGGATGCACACTCAGAACTTCGCAAGAACCATACGGAACTCTGTGCGAAGGTCGACAAACCGATTGCTGGTTTGATCAAGGATCTGAAACAGCGTGGCCTTCTGGACGAGACGATTGTGGTCTGGGCAACCGAGTTTGGCCGGACTCCAGGAGTCGAAGGAGAAAACGGTGGACGCGACCATCATCCCTATGGATTCTCCACGTTTCTGGCCGGCGGGGGCATCAAACGCGGTATCGCTCACGGCGCTACCGATGAATTAGGATTCCATGCTGTTGAGAATCGGCACTACGTTACCGACATTCACGCAACGGTCCTACATCAACTCGGACTCGATCCCCGCAAACTGGAAGTGCCCGGCCAAAAGCGACTGGAAATCGATTTTGGGAACCCGATCAAGGAGATTCTGATCTGACACCAGCAGGCTATAAGAAGTTCAGGAGTTGAATCAGCCAGCCCTGTCTCCCCTCACCCCCAGCCCCTCTCCCGCGTTGGGACGAGGGGAGCCTAGACAATTCAAAGGTTGCGCATCCATCGGTAAGGTAGGCTAAGCTCAGGGAAACTTCGGCTGCAATCCCTTCCGCACGAGAAATTCCGCAATTCCTCGGCCTTGTTCGAGCCTCACAGTCTGGCCTCGAAACTCAGCCTCTCCCCCCACTTCCATCAGCAGCGGATAAGCGACGTACTTTCCTTGTGCTCTGGCGGGATCCACATCTCCCCAACCCTGCAAAAAGGGAAGTTGCCAGATCTTCACGCGAAGCGATACCTGAGTCCCCTCGCCGCTAAGCAAGGCTTCCCACACAACTGGCAACCCATCAGGGTCGCGCTTAAGGTTCACCACTTCGCAGTCTCCCAACCATCGCGCTTTACTCTTCGCCAAGGTAAGCAAAGCTGCTGAGTAGATCGAGTCGCGTTCACCGACAACATCCTGGCTATAGTAGCAAGCTAACTGAGTTCCATCCGCGAACTGGACGGGTGAATAGAGATACCAGCCAAAGGGAGGCACCTTGTTTTCCTGGACCTGAATACGGGGATGATCAAAGATCCCGCTGCCTTTGACTGAGAAGTCTCCACCTTCGATGTGAACGATGCCTTTTACCCGAGATGTTCCTAGGCACATTCCAAAGGTATTGCGTGGCAGGAGCAAGTCCGGCCAGACCAGCATCCCTTCGAGCTCAGCCGACAGATCTATGCTCATACTTCCCTCAGGATTCCGAAACCTCCAGTGCATGTTTGGCCAGCCGCTGAGACTAATCAATTGATTGCCGTCCGCTTCGAACTGCACTTCGAAGCGATCGGGAACTAGTCTGACGTTCCCCCCAGCGGTTGAGCTTGAAGACAAATACGCATAGATCCCCCTGGTTGTTACCACCTCAACCCGACAGAAGAGTGCGCTCTCGGTCATAGGAGCTTCATCCAGGCCATAATCTCTCCAGTCCAGCTTCCCTCTGCCGAAACCGACCCGGGCCGCAAGCAACTCCGGATGATCGAAAGAGCAGAAGAGCCAGTTCCCTTCGTATGAATATCGATCCGGCGCCATGATCACATTCGAGATCGGAAACTCTTCCGGTCTCACGAAGACTCCGGGCCGTCCGGCTAGAACAGCGCTTTTCTCGAGTCGGTTGTAGTCCATGAAGTGGTCTCCTGCAATGGGCTGCTTTGCACCACATGAGAAGCGAAGCTCCCAGTGTGCAAAACCCCCCTGAAGTCCCCCCTTGTCCATGCCAAGGGGGGACGCTGGTTCGCTACCTGACGCCATGAATTCAAATCTGGTTCCAATCGAAGACGATGCCAATCGCAGACTTTTCTCGACTCGTCACTAGGTCGAAGGCATCTCGGACGCGTCCAACTGGAAAGTGGTGAGTTACAACGGGAGAGAGATCGATGCGCCTGCGGGACATGAGATCCAGAATGTATCGGTAGATACGCTTGACGGTGAAACGCTGATACTCTGGAGCATAGTCATCGGCGGGCATCCAGGAGACCGCGATGTAGGAAAGGCTACGGTTGTAGAAATAGGCGGGCTCGAAAGGCTCATAAGGGCTGGGACCTTGGCCGATTCCAGGGAAAGCCAGAACTGCCACTCGAGTATTGCGCCGCGAAATATCGATGGCAGTCCTTAACGCCGCCCAGGAATCGGTGCAAACAACGATCACGTCAATTCCTTCCTCCCCGCCGAATGATTTTGCATTCTTCTGATCTTCATTCCCCGCCAGCCACACTTCGTCAGCACCCATCCGCCGGGCCACTTCGAGCCTTGAAGCGGCGTTGCCAATAGCGGCGACTCGCGCGCCAGCTGTCCTCGCCATGCAGACAGCACCCAGGCCAACCACGCCAAGCCCAATAATGACGACATTCTCTCCAAAGCGGTACTGGCCGCGCTGTAGGGCATTGAATCCCAAAACAAATAGATGGGTGAATGCCGCCTGCTCGGAAGCAACGTTCTCCGGTACAGGAGCAATGACATCGTAACTTGAAGGGATGTTCGAATTTCCAGGGCTCGAAGGAGCTTGAACGGATCGCTCGGCGACAATGTACTCCGAGACATGAGGCATTCGACTGAAAATGCGCTGTCCGGCACGGTAGCCTTCAACTTTGCTTCCGACCTTTACCACGCGGCCAACATTGTTGTATCCCAGCTGAAAAGGGTAACTGACGCGGTAGGCGAATCTTGGAGCTTCCAACCCCGTATAAATCCGAGTCTCTGTGCCTGGGCTGAGAGCGGATACTTCGGTGTACACCAAGAGCTCGTAGTCACCTAGTGGCCTGGTAATCGGCGGGACTTCGTCAACACGCACATCCCCAGGTGCATGGACGATGATCTGTTTTGCCATTAGGAACCGTGGCGCGTGCTGTTAGAGCACGCCGTACTTGTTGTAGACTTCGCGCAGGGTCTTACCATTCGTCAGTTCCACTCGCGACAGGTGCTCCCTATTGACTTTGTCCTGAGCCCGGCACAGCACGTTTTCCTCGACATCGCGTGGAATGACGACGACACCGTCGAAGTCCGCAAACACTAGTTCGCCTGGCTTCACTAGAACCTCGCCACAACGTACCGGGACATCACAGGCCACCATAAATCCGCGGCCCTTCGAATCGAGCGGACGAATGCCGGCATAATAAACCGGGAACCCGAGTTCCATGATTTTCAGACAATCCCGGATCTGACTGTCGCAGACACAGCCAACGGCCCCATTCTTTCTAGCAACCGTGGACATCAGCTCGCCCCAAGGCGCGTTGGTGCCACCGTGATCGGTGGAATGAACCACGACGTCTCCAGGTTTCAATGAATCCATCAGCTCAATCTCCAAGCCATAAGGATCTCCGTCAACGATATAGTCAGTTTCCATCCAGCGGGCCGTGCGAGCCCGGCCGACGAAGCCACACTTCTGCGGATCGGGCAGGAGCGGCCGTAAACGGTGATGCATGGCTTGCTGGCGGAATCCAAGTTCGTCCAGAATGTCGCACACTACAGCCACATAGAGCTTGCTTCTGACAAAGTCAAAAACCTCGGTATCGGACTCGAACACGGCTTTACCCTCTACAGTTTGCATCATTCTGCTCACTCCCTATTCCCTGTCAAATGAATTCCCTTGAACTGGTATCCCAAAGACCAGGAATTTTGCTTGCGTTGGGTTGTTCTGTCCAAATCGCGCAGCACGTGCAATTTACGAAATGCTCAAGAGCACAATTGCGAGTGTGCCCAGAGCGCAGCCGCTCACTCCGTAGAAACCGAGCCGCTCTCGAAACAGGATGACGCCTCCCGTAATCACGACAAAGAGGCTGCCCCCATTTGAAATGGGAAAAGCTATGTTCCCAGGAATTTGATAGTTCCCCAACGCATACGCCAGCGCTGCGGTGCCAGACAAACTGCACACAGCCATCAGCATTCCAATGCCCATCTCCTTTGGATTGGGCGTTACTCTCTGCATCAGCAGAACCATGGCCATGAACAGAAATCCGCCGAGATAGAAGTAGAGAAGGTACTGGTTCACATGAGTCTCGGTCAGCCCCATGCCAGCAAGAATCCGCAAGCCGAATACCCCACAGCCGTTGAAGAAAAACGCCACCAGCATCAACAACAACCACATCAGTGACGCTCCCGGTTCTCGTGATCTTGAGACGATGCAGAAACATTTACCAAGCTTTGTCCAGTAGCGTCCAGTCGCTTCAAATCTTCCAATCGGTCAAGCCAAACGAGAACAATGGCGACCACAATCAGGCCAAGAATTCCCAACTTCTTCAAATTCACTGCTTCCTGATAGATCACAATCGAAGCCACGGTAGGAATGGCCGCCGAAAGATTAATGATGAGCCAGCTGGTGGCAATCTTTCCATGCTTGATGCCCTCTTGAAACGCCCACAAGGCACAGAGGGCAATGGTTCCGCAGATCAGTGCCGTGTAAAGAGCCTTCGACGGAATGGAGTACCCTGCTCCTAGCAACACAAAAACATTCATGCCCAGAAATCCACCGAACATCAGCATGGCTGCCAGCGGCTGAGGTCGACACTGCTTGCGTTCTGCCAGCTTATGGCAGATGCCGAGCATGCCGTAGCTGAAGAGGCTCCAGAAGACCAGGAAGTATCCCAAAAAAACTCTCCTATGCAGGGCGAGGCTCCTGTCGAGCCGTCACTCGCTCGAATTCGCGGTACTAGAATGCGTCGCTGGCCTCGCTACTTCACCCAGCGCTTGAACCACTGCAGATTGCGACTCATCAGGTCGCGCTGGTGCGCGGGCTCCGCAATTCCGTGTCCTTCCCTTGGATAAGTCACAAACTCCACCGGAACGTCCAGGTCCATGAGCGCTTGAAAGATGCCTGCCACGTCGTCAATGTCTTCCTCTCCATGCAATAGCAGGCTTGGCGTCTTGGCGTATCGCAGAGAATAGCGGGGAGAATGCCGATTGTAGCTTTCCCAATGATCCCAGGGTTTACCTCCAAAATACGTCCACATCACTTCCCGCGGTCCATCGCTCATGGAATACCATGAGATCCAATCCGCTCCGGGAGCGCCGATCGAAATGGCCTTGAATCGGTCGGAATGTCCAAGGATCCAGGCACTCAGGAATCCGCCGTAGCTCCAGCCCATCACCCCGAGGCGGCCGGGATCCGCAATGCCCTGCTGAATCAGCGTATCGATTCCAGTCATCACATCCTCGAAATCGCCAAATCCCTGCGACTCGATATTCGCTAGCCGGAACTTGCCGCCGTAGTTGGAGCTGCCTCGAAAATTCGGAGCCAGAACGGCGAAGCCTTCCTGCAGGAAGAGCTGATAGGGATAGGTCCGGGAAGTGGGAAATCCTTCCAAAGCTACACCCGTTGGCCCGCCATGAAGCTCGATCAGGAGGGGGACTTTCTTCCCTTCCTGGTAGCCAAAGGGAAGTCGCAAGACTCCTTCAACCTCGAGCCCGTCTTTGGATTTCCAACGGAGGGTTTTTGCCGTAACTCTCGGCAGCGAATCAACCTCTGGATTTACGGAAACGAGCACTCGCTCCTTCCATGCCTCGCCAGCTTTCGCAGCGGCATAGAGCTGCGGCGGAGATGATGCCGAACTCTTGAGAAAGGCAACCTGCTGCCCGTTCGAGTTGATACTGAAGCTCGACGGCCCGGCCAAGGACTCGATCAACCTCGACGAAGTCCCGTCCTTCAAGCGAACGGTGAAAAGATGATCCTGGGTGCCTGCTCCTGCCCCAAAGATCAGATCGGAGCCATCCTGTGTCCACCAAAACTCATTGCCTCCGCGAAACACGTCCCCAGAAAAGTTCCGAGTGAGATAGCGAATCTCGCCTCCACCGGAAGGAACCAGCCCAACGTGCCGTTCCTCGAAGTAGTTGATCTTTCCAGCCTGAGAGTGGAACGCAACCCATCGTCCATCCGGTGAATACGAAGGCTCTGCATCCCGTCCTTCCTGGGCCACCAGCGGGGTTTCGCGGCGGGTTAACAAATCGAGCTCGTAGAGGTCGATATGGAACGTGTCGCGGTTGCGTGGCGTAACCTGCCCGGAATAGACGACCTTCTTCCCATCCGGTGCCCAATCGAAGGAAGTCACGTGCCGATCGGAAGTCGTCAGCTGTTGTGCTGGCCCGCCATTGATTGAGATTTGATAGAGCCGGCTATATCGATATCCCTGATTCGCAACAATCGGATCATCGCCTTCCTCAACTCTCTTCCTCTGGTCCGGAGAAAGAGGATCCACGGCCAGATAACCGATGTGACTACCATCCCGAGACCACTTGAAATCACCGACGCCGGTGGGAGAAGCAGTCAACTTCTTCGGCTCCCCATCTGGCGTTGCGACGACATAGATCTGTGAGCGCCCATCCCGGCGTGAAACAAATGCCAGCCGACTTCCTTGCTTCGACCATCGCGGCCGCGCGTCCGACACATGAGACGATTTGAGCGGTTGAGGCGTCCCCCCCGCGGTCGAGACAAACCATATCTGTGAGTCGTAGGCCTTGCGCTGGAAGTTGCCGCTGCGAATCACGTAAGCCACCTTGGAGCCATCCGGGCTGATCTGGGGATCAGAAATGGTCTTCAGCGCCATGATCGCGTCCATAGTCCAGGGCTTGCCATCAGCGAACAACACCCGCGACGACAGGATCATGACGAAAACCAAGAGGCTGTTACGAATTGCGATCATCCTTCTTCCTTTCTGATGTTGTGTTCTGCTGTTGCGCATCGCAGCACAATGTGACTCCTTTGGTCGCCCGCGTGTTCATCGTCAGAAAAGTCTTTCACGCCGAGCTGCGACCACGTTCGATGAAAATGCGTCCCCCCTTGTCCAAGGGGGACTTCAGGGGGGTTTGAACGTGGAAACAACCCCACCCCGGCGCTGCGCGCCACCCCTCCGACGGAGGGGATTTTCAAACGCCATTCTCACGATTTGCTGACGGCGTCGTCTGGCAACCGCCAGTTCCTACACCTTGTACTTCCTAAACACTGCTTCGTTGAGTTGTACTCCCAGCCCGGGCCCAGTCGGGACCGCCACTTCGCCGTTCTGAATACGAAACTTTGGCTCGACGATGTCCTCGACGTAGTATGCCGGAGCGGCTACATCAGGAGCATAGACTTCGAAATCAAAGCCCTCACCGACGCTTGCAACCTGCATGATCGCCGCGTGGCCAATGCCGAGTTCTCCGTTCGAGCCGAGCGTGGCCCCAATCCCCATGGCGCGCGCAACCTCAACAGCTTCTAACGCCGGACCGATGCCTCCTGCTTTGCCCACATACAGGTTCACTGCGTCGGCGGCTCCGAGACGGGCTGCCGTCGCGACATCGCTGGCCGACCAAACACTTTCATCCAAGAGAATCGGAATTCGCGAATGAGATCGCAGTTGCGCGATCTCGTGCAGGTCCCTTTCTTTCAGCGGTTGCTCAATCGCCCCAATTCCCATTTCCTCCAAGGCGGGCAGGGCCCGGCGTGCCTCTCCTAAACTCCAGCCTCCGTTTGCATCGACACCGAGGGATATCTTCTCACCCAGTTCCTTCCGGACAGCAGCCACCCTTTCAAGATCCTCCTTCAGACCAGTGCCGACCTTGACCTTGAACTTGCGAAACCCAGCCTCCCACGCCTGCCGTGCAATCCCAGCCGCTTCCAGCGGAGCAATGCCCGAAATTGAAAATTTCGAAACGACCGAGTTGCGAATCGGACCTCCGAGCAGGGCGGCCACGGAGACACCACAGATCTTGCCGAGGGCATCCCAGCAGGCCATTTCTACTCCGGCTTTCGTGAATGGGAATGCAGCCAGCACACGATCCATCTCACGCCGCACTAGTTTCGGTGCAAGTTCCTTGCCCACCAAAGCCGGCCTGAGCACGGCGCTGACGGCAGCCTCTGCGGTTTCAAAACCTTCGCCGCTCCACAGGTAGGTGCCGCTAACCTCGCCAAGGCCTTCAACCCCCTCGGACTTGACTCGGATCAGTAGAAACGGAGATCGGTCATGGGTACCGCGACCTCCCTTGATGGTCCACTCAGGACGCAAGGGAACCAGAACGCGCTCGGTAACGATCGATTCGATTTTCGGCATCGGTCTCTTCTGAACTGTTGTTTAGAAATCTCAGTTGAATATTGAACCTGGACCTGCGATGCCCAACAGGTTGACTAGGGAACTGCTTCCTGCGTCCGACGATAATCGGATCGAAAGAATCCGAACACAGCCACAAACAAGACAATGAGTGCCAGGATGCCCGTCGCCCCTACCCAAGACATCATTGACGCCATACCGTAGTCGTTCTTCAGGCGACCAATCAGATACGCAGACAGCCCTCCCGAGAGGCCTCCAACCATATTCATTACTCCGATTGCCGTCGCGTGGCGTGTGCGGTGCACCACATCCAACGCCGAGGCCATTGCATTCGAAACATAGAACCCGCTGAACAGTCCAAATGCCGCAGCGGCGATTTGAGTTGAGGCCGAAGTCGGGGCGTTTGCTAGAAGATGCAGACAGGGCGCTGTTCCAAGCATTCCAGCGATCAGGATCCAAATTCGAGCCTCTTTGAAACGAGCGATGAGCTTATCAGCCACAACTCCCCCTGCAAGCAACCCCAATGCAGTGGTGGCCTGAACCGAGAGCGTCGCGGTCAAACCCGCCGAGGTCAGCGAGAACGCGAACTTCTCCACCAGAAACGTTGGGAGCCAAGCATAAATCAACCATAACATGGCACAAAAGATGAAGAAGGAAAGCGCGAACAAAGAAAACGTCGGCGTGCGAAACAAATTCAACGGATTCACCGATCCAGACCGCCCAGGAACCTGAGACGAGCCTGGTAGCTCCTTTTCTTTGGATGGCAAGAGTCGCCGTATGACAGGACCAAGCAGGAAGCCGTAGGCTACTCCGAAGGCGCCCACTAGCCAGAAGACCCAGCGCCAGTCTAACCGCTCGGCCACGAAGCCCCCATACCAGCCTCCCAAAACCACCCCGCTCAATTGCCCCGTGCCCCAGATTGCGAAAGCTTTGGAACGGGTCGTTTCCGAATGGACCGAAGCGATGGCAGCCAACGCGGCAGGTACAAACACGCACTGAGTCACTCCCAAGAGAGCTCTCAACGCCAGTACCATTTCTGGCGTCGTGGCGAATCCAGTCGCGACGCTGGTCAAGCTCCAGATGATCACGCTCCACTGCGCCACGGTCGCGTAAGGGAAGCGATCCCCGACCAGGCCTCCCAGAGGTGAACCAAACGAGTACACCCAAAGGAATACGGAACCGGTGAGACCCAGTTGGGTGTTTGTGAATCCGAGATCTTCCTTCAAAACTGGAAATATTGAATAGATGGCCTGGCGGCCCGTATAGGCCAGCACAAAAGTCAGCCAGGAGACGGCGAGGAGTAGCCACGCGGATAGTGGAACGCCTTTATTTTTCATGAGCGTTGTTTATAGACCAACAATCGATCTTTCTTCAGGTCCCTCAACGGACAGACGACAGGCCAAGTTAATCGTCCCGCGGAGAGCCGTCAAGCCATATTTCCGAAGCGTCCACAATTCTGAACAACATTTTGTGACGTTGCCATAAATTCTTGTAAGATACTCATAAGTATAAAGATAGATATCAGACAACACCGATACCAGACCCTGGAAAAACTTTGCCTTCCCCAGACAAAAGCGGCTCTTGTCCACTATTCTGGACGGTTCTTGCCCCCTGCAGTTCTTCAAGCCCCTGCTACGCCTGTCCGATGAAACTGCTCGTCCTCGATCTCTTCCTCGGTTTTCTTTCAAAAGAGCGGCAAGCCGAACACGAGGAGAATCCTCAGGGTGGGCTAGCCCGCCTTCGGACGATTCAAGACGACCGTCGCACGGACTGCTGAGAGTTCTAGCGCTTCTGATTCGCGCGCCTCTGTACTTCACGGATCATGTCTGCGGCCGACATGGCTGGATCGAGATCTTTTGGCTTCTTGCCCATGCCTTCGAACACGTCGGCCCGGTTCCATTTGGAATAAAGCCGGGGAGGCAATGCAGGTTCGTGTTTTTGATGCAGCCGCTCAGGAATGTCTGACCACTCTGAGGTCCTTGCTTGATCGCTGCGGGAGTAGTAGATATGCAAGGTCCGTCGTTCGTGGGAAGTGGGTTTCAACTTTCCGGAGTGAAGACAGCGCGCGTGGAAAAGCACTGCCGTTCCAGCAGGCCCTAGCAGGTCACGCTCCATACCGGGAACGACATCATCAGGCCGATAGTCCACGAGGCGATTGTGAGTTTCTGGATGCTGAAACAATGGTCGGTCTCGGTCACATCGGTGAGGTAGTAGATGAGTGAAATCGCCTGAATCTCCTTACGTCGATCGTAGTCGCGCGTGATGTCGCGATGCCAGCTCTTGATGTCCATAGTCCGAGTCGTCGGGTATCGAATCATGACGGAAAACTCTTCGAAAGTGATCTCTTCACCCAGTAAACCACGCAACAGGTCGAGCGTGCGTCGATTCTCGATGGCGCTATCGAAGGCGGAAGTTCGGGGCAGCACGTTGACGGTCTGTACCAGCGAGTCGTCAAAGTGAATCCACTCCTGTGGGTACCGATTCAAATAGTCGTCAATTTCGCGATTGAAGGCCGAGATCTGCGCCGTCGTGAGCGCATTCTGTACCGATAAGAAGCCTCGGCGTTCGAACTCTTCAAGATGGGTTTTGTGCTCGAGTTGGATTGGAGTCATTGGTTCGTTCCTTCCCGCTAAGGTGCCCTGCAACGGAAGTTCCACCTCGGGTGCCTGTGGATATCTTGCTCTGGCTGTCTCAGGCCTACGATTTATTTATGCTAGGATAAAAAAGTCTTTCAGGTCGGAGCAGGTGTCGAATCTAGAAGCGCCATTCACAACCTGTTTCCAAGGGACCCATCTTAGTCAGTTAATTCCCAGAATGAAATCGAGCAGCGGAAAGACGGCTGCGGCTCTCGATGTTGAAAGTGATCCACGTTGCTGCAGACTCTCCCCATCCAAACCAAACAACGGTCGCCGAGGCCGGTTGCCTTTGTCCTCCTGACAACCGCACTGCTGTCCTTCGGTTTCCTCTTGGTGTTGGACTCGCGCGCAACCACTGAAACACAGCCCCAACAGAGCGTTCCCTTGCCTGATGGCTATGCAGGAGAGAAGCAGTGTGCACCCTGCCATGGCGAAATCTACGACACCTTTAAGAAATTGGGAATGGGACAATCGTGGTTGGCCCCGTCGACGGCACGCATCATTGAGGACTACGAAACAAAGAACACCTTCCAGCATGCCAAGTCAGGTTTTTACTACAAAATGTTGCGCAAGAGCGGCAAGTTCATCCAGCAACGCTATCTGTTGGATCGAAGCCGGCAGCCGACCGATGTTCATGAAGAGGAAGTCACCTACGTGGTTGGCTCAGGAAACCACGCACGCTCCTATCTCCGGCATCACCCCAATGGAGTGATCACTCAACTGCCCGTAACCTGGTACAGCCAGCAGAAGCGCTGGGATATGTCTCCGGGATACGATGTCAAGGACCACGTCGACTTTAGTCGCGCCATCCCGCAGGGTTGTGTCTTCTGCCACACCGCTTATCCGCGAATGAACGCGAAGCAAATCGACGACCCTCACTACTTTGCCAATCCGATACCGGAAGGGATTGGATGCGAGCGCTGCCACGGTCCAGGCGCCAAGCACGTCGGCTTGGCTTTGCAGGGAGAAACGGGTCAGCCGTTGAAACAGGCGATCTACAATCCCGGTCGCGACACACCCGAGGCGCAGCGGACGATTTGTTATCAGTGTCACATGGAGAGCAGCGTTGACGGCCTGGGAACACGGGTGCTGAAACCGGAGCGTGATGTGTTTTCCTTCCGCCCTGGGGAGCCTTTCTCAAACTATGCAGTACAGTTCTCTCTGGAAGCGCCGGATTCCAAAAGGTTGAAGGTCGTTCAGCACGCCGAACTCATGGAAGCGTCGCGTTGCTTTCAGGCCAGCGACGGGGGGATGACCTGCACGAGTTGTCACGACCCGCATCGCAAGGCAGCCGCAACGGATACGTCGTCGTATTACCGCACGCGCTGCATGCAGTGTCATGAGGGCCGCACTTTATCAAAGCACACCCGGGCGCAACTCATGGGAGATTGCAGCCGTTGCCACATGCCTCATGGAACGCCTGCCAATGGCGGCCACACCGTGTTCACAAATCATCGGGTCGGAATCTATCCAGCCCCCGCTGCTGCCTCCGCACCGCGGCACAAGCGTTCGAGCATCGAGCCGCTGCGCTTTCGAGAAGCGGACACTCGCCTTTCTGAAGCAGAGAAACTGTTCTTTGTGGGAACCGCTTATCTGGACTCCCCGCCGGAGGAGCTCAGGACCCGGCCGGAGCTTGCCAGGAAGGGCATTCAACTGTTGCAAGACTATCTCGGCAAGACAGGATCAACAAAAGTCGGCGAGCAGTACCTGAGTCGCGCAGAAACGATGCTGGGCAAAGCGCATCAGGCACTCAATCAATCCGATCAGGCAGTCGAGCACTATGAAAAGTCCCTGCGTCTCAACAGTCATCAGTTGCTGCCCGCATACAGCCTTGGCTTGCTCTACGCTGGACGCGGTGATCTTTCACGCTCTGCCCAAAGTTTTTCGAGTGCCCTGAGAAACTTCCCCGAGCATGTTCCGTCCATGCACGGGCTGGGGGCGCTGGCCGAGGCGAAAGGTGCCTCAAGCGAAGCGCTGATGCACTTCGATCGGGCTATTCGGTTGTATCCATCTTCGCTCGCTTCGCACTATCGCCTGGCCCAGATGCACCTCCGCAGTCAGTCGGCCGACAAAGCCGAGGCCGCTCTCCGAACGTGCCTCTCGCTGGATCCTAGATACCTCCCGGCGCTAGTGGATCTGGGGCATTTGATGAGTCGCAAAACCCGTCTCGACGCATCTCGCGATTTGTTTGAGCGCGCGTTGAAGCTGGATGGCTCCCGCGAGGATCTCTACAATGCGCTTTCCGTTGTGGCAAGCTCGCAGGGAAAGCCTGATGAGGCGGTGACGCTGTTGCAGAAGGCTGTGACCAAAGGAGTGGCCGGCGAGATGACCTTCATGAATCTGGGCAATCTCCACGCTCAGAGAAAAAACTTTCGTCAGGCAATTCTATCGTTCGATGCAGCAAACAAGAAAAGCCCCCGAGATCCAAAAATCTTATTCGCCCTGGGAATGTGTCATCTGAATATCGGTGATCTCCCACGGGGTAAAGCCTTGTTTGAGCAAGTCCTGCAACTGGATCCGGGGAATGAAGACGCCCGTCAAGTATTGAAGCAGTTGTCGAGGCCGTGAGAACGCACTGTTCGGGAAGAGCTCTGGGAGTGACAGAGATCCCACACTAGGACTACCATGCTGAAGGTTACAGTTTCACGGCGCGTGACTCCCCTTTTGCTTCTCGCTATTCCACTTGCTGCCGTAGCGTTTCAGAACAAAAAGCCTCCTGCAAAGTCGGGGGCACGAAAGCCTTCGGGCATTCGTTTTTCCGACATAGCCGTCCAAGCCAGGTTGGACTTCAGGCACGTCAGCGGAAGTTTGGAAAAGAAGTATCTACCTGAAACGTTCAGTGGCGGCGTCGCCTGGATCGACTACAACCAGGACGGTTGGCCCGACCTCTATCTCGTCAATGGCAGCCGCTGGGAGGACCTGCTGGCGGGCAAGCGCACCGTGTCGAACGCGCTCTATAAGAACAACCGCGACGGCACGTTTACGAACGTGACCCAGCGGGCGGGAGTCGCCGGGACCTATTGGGGCATGGGCGCTACTGTGGCTGATTATGACAATGACGGATGGCCCGATCTGTATGTCTGCAACTACGGCCCTAACCAACTCTATCGCAATAACCACGACGGAACCTTCTCCGATGTGACCGAAAAAGCCAGGGTGGGAGACCCGCACTGGAGCTCCAGTGCGGGATTCGCCGACTATGACGGCGACGGCTGGCTGGATCTCTATGTTGCCAACTATGTTGACTTCAATCATCAGAACCCTCCAGCCCCGGACTGCCAGTATCGTGGCATCAAGGTGCATTGCGGACCCAAAGGCCTGATTGCTACGCCGGACGTCCTGTACCGTAACCATGGCGACGGCACGTTTAGCGACGTTACGCGTGAAGCGGGAATGGCGGTGTTGCCTGCATATGGGTTGGGCGTGCTCTGGGGAGACTACGACAACGACAGTGACCCGGATCTTTACGTTGCCAACGACTCCGTGGCTAATTTTCTGTTTGAAAACCAAGGCAACGGCACGTTTCGGGAGGTCGCCGTCCTTGCTGGTGTGGCCTACAATGAGGATGGACAGCCTCAAGCGGGAATGGGTGTGGCCATGGGCGACTACGATCACGACGGATACTTTGACTACTTCCAGACGAATTTTTCAGGCGACCACAACTCCTTGCGCCGAAATCTCGGGAAAGGTGCGTTCCGCGACGTAAGCTACAGTTCTGGTGTCGCTCTCCCGAGTTGGCAATTGCTCGGCTGGGGCACGGGATTTTTCGACTTCGACAACGATGGCTGGGAAGATCTGTTTGTAGCCAACGGGCACGTGTATCCCCAGGTAGATCAGCACCCCATCGACATGACTTTTGCGGAGCCAAAACTCGTTCATCGGAATCTGGGTAATGGAAAATTTGCAGGCGTTACGGTGCAGCTGGGCCCAGCTCTGACGAGTCCTTGGTCCAGCCGAGGAGCAGCTTTCGCTGACTTCGACAACGACGGCGATGTCGATGCCGCTGTCAACAACCTGGGCACTGGGCCGTCTCTGTTCCGGAACGAAGGCGGTCATCGTTCCGGAAGCTGGTTGCAGATTGAGTTGGTGAGCAAGACGGGCAACCGTGGAGCCACTGGCGCGCGCGTCACCGTCGAAACCGAACAGACGCGCCAGATGCAGGAAGTCACGGCAGGTAACAGTTATCAGTCCAGCGACGACAGCCGACTCCACTTCGGCCTCGGCACGAGTCCGGCGGTGAAGTTCGTTGTCATTCGTTGGCCTGACAAGCAACTTCAACGGTTCGAGAATGTCTTGGCGAATCGGAGGTATTCTCTCAAACAAGGCGAGCAGCTAGCCGTGACCGAACCTAAACGTGATTGAGGGTTTTGCCTCCAGGGTGAGAATCGACCAGCGCAACTCAATAGACATCGGTTCCCCTCTCCCCAACGCGGGAGAGGGGCTAGGGGTGAGGTGGCAGCACGCCAGAAGAAACTCAATGATCTTTTCCTTCACCATTGCGACAGTTCTTCTAGCCCTGACCCCGCAGCAGAGTCCTTCGACACAGCCTCTCTGCGATCAGGCCCTGGGGCACTATCGGGCGAAGGACTATACCTCTGCCCTCAACACCGCGTCGCAGGCCGTTCAACGGGATGCCGGCGATGCAGCCTGCCAGCATATCTACGGACTCAGTCTGGCAGCAATCGGACGCTATAGCGAGGCTGAGCAACATCTGAATCGAGCGATTACTTTGAAGCCCACCGTGGGAAACTATCACTACGATCTGGGCTTTGTGCTCTATCAGCAGAAGAAGTATGAAGGATCCGTGCCCGTTCTGAAGCGTGCAGTGGAACTGGATGGCGAAAATCTCATGGCGCGGTTTCTGCTCGGTCGGACTTATGTCAGCGCTCATCGTTCTCTCCTGCTTGGCAACTTCAGCAAGCTGGCGCTGGAGCAACTGAACTATGTCGCACAGAAAAACCCTCGTTTCCCGACACTGCATTACCATATCGGTCTCATCTATCTGAATGACGGGGCCGTGGAAAAAGCTCTTCAGGAGCTTCAGCTCGAAATCCAGTATCAGCCATCGAATGCACAGGCACGCGTCGCGCTGGCAGAGCTGCAATTGAAGAAGGGGGAACTTGAGGGGGCGATGGAGCAGCTGCAGTTGGCTCAGAAGGCGGCTCCTTCGATCAGCTTGGTGTACTACACCCTGGCTAAGGCCTATCGCGAGCAAGGCCAGTTGGACAAAGCGATTGAAGCTGGCGAGAAAAGCGTCAGGCTGGACGCGACCTCCGCGGATGCCCACTATCTTCTTGGACAACTCTATCGGGAGAATGGTCAAACCGATCGGGCACTGCAAGAGCTGGATTTGTTCAAGAGGTATCAGACGGTCAATCCGTGACTCTGAAGATACACGGGGAAGGCGAGGTTTTTGGTCTTAACGAGGAGAACTCATGCCGGCAAGGAGTTGTACTTCGTTGAAGCGGAGCTGCAGACGGCACGTCATTCCCGCAAGAGCCGGAATCCAGCCCACAGCTGATCTGGATTCCCGCTTTCGCGGGAATGACAGGAGCGCAAATCTGACGAGAGTTGAACTGACGGGGACCCAGAGTCGATTGCGTTCGCACTATTCGTTCCGGATCAGATCACTCCTGATTCTCAGTCTCCTCCTGGGGCCGATTCAAGCCGCTTGCGGGCAGCAGCTGGCCAAACCGGCCGCCGTCAGCGACCCGAAGGAAGAGAACCTGCGGCACAGTGCAGCCAGAACTCTGAACTCGCTCGGCGTAGCCTATTTTGAGAAGCAACAATTCGCAAAGGCGATCGCCACGTTTGAAGACGCTCTCAAATACGATCCGGGGAATCAGGATATGCGGACCAATCTGGGCATGGTCTATTTCCAGCAGGGACAGTTCGACAAGGTCGTGGAGACGCTTACAGAGGTTTCGAGAACTCATCCAGCGGATCAGCGTGTGCTGACTGCCCTGGCGGTGGCTCACTTTGCCGAAGGCAGATACAACGAGGCCGTGTCCTTTTACGAGAGACTCGCGCCGCTCGTTCCCAACGATCCTGTGCTGCGTATCACGCTCGTCGTCGCCTCCCAATTGGCGGACCGACCTAATGCTGCCAAGTTACACCAACAGCTTCCGCAAAATGCCGAGACCCAGGCTCAGTACCACATCATCCTGGCGGATGCGCATCGCAGCCGGCTGCGCCTGCCAGCAGCGATCGTGGAATATGAGAAAGCTCTCACGCTGGTTCCGACTCTGCCGGAAGTGAACTACCGGCTGGGAGTTCTGCACAGCGATTTGCATGCCTACCAAAAGGCCGTTGAGGCATTCGAACGGGAGTTGCGCATCAATCCTCAGAGCGCCGACGCCGCCTACTCCCTGGGCGCTTACTATCTAAACTATGGCAACGATGCGCAGAAGGCACTTGAGTACTTCGAAACAACCGCCCGGTTGAATCCGAATCACTTGGGAGCCTATCTGGAATTGATCAAGATCCAACTAGGCCTCGGAAAACCTGCGGAGGCACTGGTCCTGGCAGACAAAGCCGAAGCTCTCGGCAGCGAAAACCACGAGCTGCACTACCTCAAATCGCGTGCTTTTAATCTGCAGGGGAAGAAGGAATTGGCTGAAAAGGAGCTGAAGAAGTTTGAAGAGTTGAGAGGGAGTACGCGCCGTCAGTAGTTTGATCTCAATTGAAATCCTCCCCTAGCGGGTGACGGCCCCCTTGAAGTCCGGGACGAAGGCCATGTATCGCCTACCGTTCCTTGAACTCTTCCCTCCGTAGTCCCCGCTCCTCATCGATCAGGTAGTGCTGGTCGGCCGAGACGTTCTTGAACTCCAGTGTCTTGCCGCTCGGCCAGCTTACCTTCACCACTTCCGCTCTCTCCGCACGACCCAATCCAAAATGCGCCCGCGGGTCGCTGGATGAATAGATTCCAACGGTTCTCTTGATGTCCCAAATTTGCTCGATCGTACCCGTCACCACGGTGATTCGAGCACCTATGCCATCTCGATTGGATTTTCCCCCATTCATCTTGAACATCAGCCAGTGGTTACTTTCAGCCTGATCGTTCCGCAAGAGCTGAGGAGTGTCATCCATGTTGGAGATCAAGAGGTCGATGTCGCCGTCATTATCCACGTCGGCAAAGGCCACGCCTCGGCTCGATTTTGAGGTCTGAATTCCAGTCCCAGCTCGATCGGAAACGTCCACGAACTTACCGTTCGTCTGGTTCAGGAAAAATGTGCCCGGCTGTTCATATTTTTCCCGAAACTCGCTGTTTTTGAGGAACGGATAAACATGGCCGTTGGAATGATAAATATCCTTCCAACCGTCATTGTTGAAGTCTGCAAACCGAGTCCCCCAGCCAACCAATACTCCGTAGGACTTTCGAAGCTGGGTCTTCAACGTTGCATCTTCCCAGACCAGGTTCCCTTCATTGTGATAAAGCGTGCTGTAGTCGCTCGCAAAATGGGTTGCAAAGACATCCATGCGGCCGTCATTGTCGTAGTCCGCTACATCCACCCCCATGCTGGCCTGCTCGCGGCCGTCTCCACTCAGCGCCAAACCGCTGATCATCCCCTTCTCTTCAAAGGTTCCATCGCCTCGATTCAGGTACGAATAGTTCGGTTCGGCATCGTTGGCGACGTATAGGTCGAGATCACGGTCGTTGTCCATGTCCGCCCAGATAACACCAAGTCCAGGAAGAGGTTTCTTTTCCGCAACGCCGGCCTTTTGAGATAGATCGGAAAAAGTACCGTCGCGATTGTTGCGGTAGAGAACATCCACAGCGCCCGGAATTCCTTTTGGGCCGCAGAGGGTTGGTTTGCCCAGGTAGAAACAAAACTTTCCGGAACCAGGCGCGGACAAGTGGTTGAAGTTCATGTCCAGGTAGTTGCACACGTACAGATCCAGATACCCGTCCCCATCATAATCACCAAACGCAGCCGAGGTTCCCCATCGTGCATCTCCCACACCCGCTTTCTCGCTAACGTCTGTGAACGTGCCGTTGCCATTGTTGCGAAACAGAGTATTCGGCCCGAGGTTCGTCAGATAGATGTCTGCAAAACCATCGTTGTCATAGTCACCCACGCCAACGCCCATCCCCCAACCACGATCGCCCTTCAGACCGGATTTGGCCGTAACGTCTTCGAAAGTTCCGTCTCGCTTGTTACGGTATAGCGCTGGCCCTGGATTGTTTCCCTGTTTGAATCGTTCCAACGTCGAGCCCTGCACCAGCAGAATGTCCATCCAGCCGTCGTTGTCAAAATCGAGGAGGGCTGCTCCCCCGCCCTTGGCTTCGAAGATGTAGTCCTTTACGTTGGGGTCTCCGTTGAGGTGACGGAATTTAATGCCAGAGGTGGGAGTGATATCAATGAATTGGGGAATTGACGCCTTTTCGTTGGGAAGGGCGAGCAGTGCCGGTACCAAGCCAAAGAGCACGGCGATAAGATACCGATTCATGAGTTCAATCGCGGACTAGACATCGAAAACGAGGGGCAAAGCCACCACAGAGACACGGAGAGGCTTTCGCTGAATCCGTCAGCAGTAATGATCTTTCAAATGCATTCGCTTGGAGGCACCAAGCCCAGACCTCCGCTAGAGGGTTCTCTGTGTCTCCGCGCCTCCGTGACTACTTTGCAGGGGTGATCTTGCTCGTGGTGACAGACGTGAATGACTCTACACCAACTCCGTCACAGGCTCGCCGGTATGGTCGTCTTCGGAGTTGGCAATTTTGACGGGTCTTCCAATCGGGTGCATGTACTCCTTGTGCCAGTCGATTCCAAAAGCCTTGTAGACCGTCGCGAACAGATCTCCGATGGTGACGCGACGCCCTTCCGTACGATAAGCACCTCGCTCATCGCTAGCGCCGATCACCTGCCCGCCGCGGATCCCACCGCCCCCTAAAGCCATCGACCAGCAATGCGACCAGTGATCGCGGCCCGCATTCGGATTGTGATGCGGCGTGCGGCCGAACTCGCCAATGGCCAGCACTACTGTAGATTCGAGCAGTCCTCGCTGATCCAGATCGTCAAGAAGGGTTGCAAGTGTCTGGTCCAGTGTCGGTACGAGCTGGTCCCGGTGCAAGCGATCGTTATCGCTGTGAGTATCCCAGGCGTTGAAGTTGTAACCGGCAGCCGTTACAAAGCGGCTGCCCGCCTCCACCAGCCGGCGTGCCAACAGCGCGCTTTGCCCGAACCCGTTGCGTCCATAAGCGTCCTTGCTCTTGTCAGACTCTTTGGACAAATCGAACGCATCGCGCACCGTAGGCGACAGGATCATACTCTGTGCCTGCTGTGTGAACGCATCGCCATCTGCCTGCTCGGCAATCCGGGCTTTCTGGCGGTAGTGGCGGTCAACCAACTGCAAAAAAGAACGACGGTCCTGCAACCTTTCCAGCGACATCGATTTCGGCAGGCTGAGATCAGGCAACTTGAAGTCTTTGCTGCTCGGGTCGGGCACAACCAGAGGATCGTACTCGGCTCCGAGGAAGGAAGCCTTGAAATACTCTTCGTAGGCTCGCTGGGCTTCCCACTGCGGCGCAAGGATGTGGGGGGGCACATCGTTCCGGCCGCCCATTTCCTTGGTGATAATCGACCCGAAGCTGGGAAACTCCATCGCGGGATTCGGCCGATGGCCGGTCATGGCGTAGTAACTCGCCTGTGGATGGTTGTTCTCTTCGGTATACATCGTCCGAATAATCGACAGCTTGTCCATCCGTTTGGCGACACGCGGCAGAAGCTCCGACACTTGAATCCCGGCAACGTTGGTCGAGATGGGCCGGAACGGGCTGTTGGCCTTGGGGTCCCAAGTGTCCATCTGGCTGGGCCCACCTTCCAGCCAAAGCAGTATGCAGGCTTGCGCCTTCGTGTTGGATTTTGGCTTCTCTGCGCTGGCGGCCATGGCCTGGTTGAGCCGCAAAAACTGAGCCAGATTGATTCCGAGCAAACTCAAAGAGCCGACACGCAAAAAGTCGCGGCGTCTAAAATTATTTTCGCTGCAAGCTAAACATCCGGCGCGTGTCATGGATTTTTCTCCCTTATCGCCGGAGAAGAGCGTCCCACCTTGGACAGGGGGGGACTACAGGGGGGTTTTCGTCCCTCCCTCAGCCTACTCCCAATCGTCTCCAGCACTTCATTCAGCTGTTCGAACACTTCGATGTTTCGAAACCGGAACACATCAATTCCGAAGGACTTAATGAAAGCTTCTCGGTCCTTGTCCCTGACCATTTTTCCGCTCTGAAAATGACTGTCGCCATCCACTTCAATCGCAAGTCTGACCTCAGCGCAATAGAAGTCAACGACATAACGGCCCACGCTGTACTGTCTGCGAAACTTGTATCCGAGCAGCTGCTGCCGCCGCAGCTTCGACCAGAGGACGGATTCGGCGCTCGGCATGTCGGAGCGGAGCGATCGGCGAAGTGCTTTCTCCGAATCGCGCGTGTAGATGTGAGGCACTGATCAGAACCCCCCTGAAGTCCCCCCTTGTCCAAGGGGGGACGATTGCGATTCCACATTTCGAGAGCCGTCACGGCCACCGCGAGAAGCAACTGACGATGATCGAGGTTGTATCAGACTAGACCAATCCTCAGGTACACTCCTCGCTTCCTGGTTCATCTGTCGGCGGGCCTTGCTCCAAGCTGTCCCCCCTTGGACAAGGGGGGACGATCGACGCATTCAACATCCTGTGCCGACGCCACGCCTGACCTCGTCGGTTTCCGATCCCCTGCCAAACACTGCCTATTCCAACGCTCCGGAACCCTTACCATCACGCCCACCAGGCAACACTGAGCTTGCCTCAACTGCCAGATTTCCCGATTCCCTGTCGCTATATCGTCTTGGCCAGCCCATCCTTGACAAAAAAGGAAAACGTCACTATTCGCTGCACGATGGCTCCAAATCGTCCCCCCTTGGACAAGGGGGGACTTCAGGGGGGTTTTTGAATGCCGCTAACGACTCAATGATTCATAAATTCCTGCGAATTGAGCAGCGCCCAGCAGAAGTCCTCAACCACGTCGCGGCGGGCTTTTTTCTTCGCGTTCATCTCGGAGCGCATCGCGGCTTCAATCGACGACTTCTCCTCCTCGGTGGGAAAACGCGAGAGCGCGCTGAGATAGAACTCTTCGATGACATCACGGTCCTGGGCGTTTCTAGTTAACAAGCGGTCAATGCGGCCACCTGGGGCCGCGAGCTTGTCGGTGTAGGTTGCGCCGGCCAACCTGTGCAGCGCCTGCCTCAAGCTGGGTTTCGAGTTTCTCTCCGGAACCATTTGCCGCGTTGGCCGATTGCAGACGTCCAGGAACTGGGATGGATACATATCAGGTTCCTTCAATTGAATCGCTCGCGTTCCGACCGGGGCTTGTCCGTTGCCTGCACGAAAGACTTCCGGAACCTCAGTCACCTGGGAAATGGCGTCCAGCAGCACTTCGGCATCCAGCGGTCGCGGCGCCATTCGGGCGAAATTGGACTGATCATCCTTGTTTGTGTCGTTGGGTACCGCCGAAAGTTGATACGTCCGGGAATGCACGATTCGGCGAATCAGCTGCTTCAAGTCATAACCGTTCATCCGGAAATCACGGCCCAGGACCTGCAACAATTCCGGATGGCTCGGTGGGTTGGTGGAACGGAAATCATCCACGGGATTCACGATACCCCGGCCGAAGAACAAGCTCCACGTGCGATTCACGGCCGTCTCGGAGAACTCAGGCCGAGCCACAATCCACTTTGCAAGAGCCATTCGAGGATCGCGTGTCTCGTTTGCTGGCAGAGATGTCCCGTCAAAGAATGCGGGAACAACTTCCTTCTTAGTTCGGGGGTGAACCACTTTGCCCTTACTCCCGCGACGGCTGTAACCCTCACTGTCATCCAAGACGATGGCTTCGGTCCCAACTTCCTCGAACCAATAGAACGTCAACGGCTTGAAGAAGGCAGCCATTCCCCAGAACTGGTCCTGCGCCCAGTTCTCGAAGGGATGGTTGTGGCACTGCGCGCAATCGATGCGCCGTCCTAGAAACACGCGCATTTCCTCCGCTACCGCGTCCTGCGGCAACGGAGGTTGCAGGATGGGAAGGTAGTGACGCGAAGCTCCGTCGTAGCCCTGCGCGGCGATCCGCTCGGTGGCAACCTGGTCGTAAGGCTTGTTCAGTGCGATCCTGTCTCGCAACCATTCCCAGTAAAACTGGCTGAACTTCGCATTACCTCCGCTGGGATGAAGCGCCACCCGGAAGAGGTCCGCGAAACGAAAGGTCCAGTACTCCACATATTCGGGTGACGCGAGAAGAATCTCCAACAGCTTCTCGCGCTTCTTTGGGTCCCGATCCACCAGAAACTCGCGGACCCGATGAGCTGGTGGTAACGTGCCTGTCACATCCAGGCAAACCCGTCTTAGAAACTCCTCATCGCTGGACAAATCCGAGGGAATGATCTGGAACTTTCGAAGCTTGGCGAAGATCTGCTCATCAATAAAGTTGCGGGGCGTAAGCTTCGGATAGTTAGCAACCGGCCTGGAGATCACACCGATGCTGGCGCTCAGGTTGTGGCCTGGGGTGCGAATGAGAACAGCCGTCTCGCCAGGCTTTACGGCTTCCACGAGCCCTTCGGAGGAAACTTTGACAACGTCGGAGTTGTTCGAGGCAAAGAGGACTTCGCTGGTGATGTCTTCTTGATGCCCGTTCGAGAGGTGGGCTGTAACCAGCAATTGCTGTTTGCCCACAGAATCCAGAACGGCTTCTTTGGGAAACACTTCAACACGCTCGACCCTGTTTGCGCTCTCGCCCTCTTCGCCATACGGGGCGCGGCTTCGAATCCATGCAAGAATTGTCTGGTACTCTGCCGATCCCGCTTCAAACCGTAACCCACCGCCGTGCGGAATGGCCATCGTGGGTTTTGCGAGCAATAGACTCTTCTCGGGTTCTTTCAGGTCAATCCGAGGCATCTTCGGTCCGGAAGACTCTGTTGTGAGCACCTGATAGGTCCCACCTTCACTGATCCATTCATAATCCTCGCGTGGATAGATCGCATTGAGAGATAGCTTGAACCCGCCGCGACCTTTCACGCCGCCGTGGCAATTGCTGTCATTGCAGCCACGACGAGTCAGAATGCCCTCAACATCGCGCGCAAAGGTTGGCTGTCTTACTGTCTTAGTTTCTTGAACGCTTAGTTTGCTCTCGGACCGTTTTCCGTCCAACTCAGCGGCAACTACCGTTTCACCGTCAGCACGAGCCGTAACGAGTCCCAGGCCGTTCAATACAGCAAAGGCAGGATCCTTAAGCGAGAAACGGACGGTGCCGGTTACGTCACGTTCCAAGCCATCGGAATACTTTCCGAGTGCAACAAAACGCTGACTGCCGCTGGCGCTTAGCAGTGTCACTTTTTGAGGGAACAGGCGCAGTGACACCAACGTCGGCCTGGTTTCACTGGAGACCTTCGGCCGCGCGGCCACCTCCGCTGCTTTCATCAACAGCAGTGCAAAAGCAACCGCAGAGCCGCAGAGGCGCAGAGAGTGCGATAGGCGAAAAGAACCGACCAACGAGTTTGCCATGCCGGACTGCGGTGGGACTTTCGATGAAAACATTCCCCGCCTGGGAGGGGCAAGCGCCAATGCTGGGGTGGGTGTGTGCCGCCTGGAAAACCCACCCCGGCTGCTTCCAGCAGCCACCCCTCCGAGGAGGGGATTTTCAGGAAAGCTCTCGCGGCATGCAGACGGCCGGTCGCGATGATCTGTAATCCTCATTTGCAAAACCATCATTTCAATAGGGACACGCTGTTCTCGGGATTACTTCTGCCTCTCTGCGTCCTTGCCGTCAGCTTTTGCAACCTCTGGATCTTCCGGGTTCACCACCATGACCGGAATGGACTGCACCACAATAGTCTCTCCCATCCTGCCGTTCACCACTGGCCGCGCTTTGACACGTGCTAGTTGTGGCAGGCGCGTCGGGGAAGCATCCGGGGCCGCCGCCAGCAGAACAGTAACGACCTGCTGGCCGGGACGAAATCGCTCTTTCTTGCCTTCGTCAAGCGGTCGGGCCCGTTCCGGTTCAACTTCGGCGGCTGGCAACACCTCGACACCCGACGGCAGATCCTCAAAGCTCAGGGCAACCTGGCCATCGAATCCTTCTTCGTGCTCCGTCAGGACGCTCACTTTCTTCGACTCTCCTGGAACGAGGTTAAGCTGCAACACATCGGGCCCTTTGGTTATGGTACCGTCGAAGGTCCTGCCAAAGGACGAGCAGACGGCCAGCCTCCCGACATGAGGAATCTGAGGCCTGACGACGACGCGGTACTCGCAAAGCGGCCCGCCATTCCGCGAGGTGAGATCCCGCACTTCGAGCAGATAGTCTCCACCTCGTTCAAACTTGTAAGTCACCTTGGGCTCGTGAACCTTTTCAATGAATTCGCCGCTGCCCTGAACGAACGCGAAAATATTACTGAGAACTTCATGACCGTTCTCATCAAACAATCCGATTCGCGGAGTAAAGAGCGGCGCTGGCTTCAGTGGGGTTTGAAGTTCGAAGCCCAGTCGCGTGCCATCCTCCACATGAAACTTGAAGCGGTCTACGTCGCCCGGCGAATCGATCTTACCGTCGATCATTGTGGGCAGCGTGATCGTCGTGGCTTCGGTGTTCGACTCTTGCTCGGTCGTCAAGACCAGATCTGCGGCTGGTGCCGCGCGTCGACTCTCGGGCATCGGCTGGACTTCAACCGGAGCTACTGGAACGGAGCTCGTTGCCTTCGACTCATCCGGTGCCTTGGGCTTCAGCTCAGCCACTTCAACGGATCTGGATTTCAACGCCTGGAGTCGATCGAGCCGCAGTTCCCGGGCAAAGCTGCGCTCCTGCCAGCGCCCTTCCAGTTCATGAGCGAGCCTCGGCCCGCTCATTGCGAAACTCTTTTGCGCAGCGGGCACAATACGCAGTTGATAAGAGTTTTCAGGTCCGCCTCGCCCAAGGAACCCAGTCACAGTCACCAGAAAGGATCCTTTGTGCTCGAAGCGATACGTCAATGCCGGGCTCAAATTCTTGGAGGCCGTGTTGGGCTCGTCATTGAATGCCAGGCGCCGAAGGGCCTTCGAATCAAACCAACTGCCCGCCCTCTCATAGACGGCAATCTGCGGATCGGTTCTTCCGGTATGGACGACTTCAAAAAAGAGTTCCTGAGCCTCGACGTCGAACGAGTATGAATCCACTTCGCCAGTGGTTCCCAGTGTGCCGCTGACTACCAAAGGCAACTTCGAAATGCGCCGCGTTGGCGGAGAACCATCCAAGGGCAGCTCTCCCTCGTCCGTCACCGGCTCCTGGTGAACGAAGAACGGCAATGGATTTGACACACCACGAGGCCCAACGATCCGAAAAGCATGCTGGCCCAAATCGGCGTCGGGAGCGACCACAAACTCCGCCACGACTTTGAGCACCGGCTTGTCTTTCGTCGCCTTTCCGTCACCCTCAGGCTTGACAGCTTCAATCGATTTGATTTCTCCCCGGATCGCAGCGCAGTCGAACCACACGGCGTAGGCCTTGTCGAGGATCTGCCCTTGCAATTCAACGCTGATGCGCGCACCTTGCGAGGCACCGAGGGGGAAAACGGAAGAGAGCTGGGGTTCGGGCCGCGTTTTGGCCGTCTGCCCGGCAGCCGTTTTCACAAACCAACCTGCAAGGAAACACAAGGCGCAAGTGATAAGCCAGTGGTGCTTCATGTTTCCGCTCTCGCCTCGCTCGGATCTCTTGGGTCTTGCTCAAACATTCTTGAACTCCACTTAGCGCCGACGATAGATTGCAGGTTCCACTCAAGATTTCCCGGTCAAGGGCGACCCGGCCGTGGAAGCTGGGCACTGCGTGTCATAAAGGTAGCAGCCGGGCAACTCGTGGTTCAAGGCCTATTTGGTGGGTGTCCACAATTCTGAACGCGATTCTTGACCCTCTTCGAATTTGAAGAGCGGGCGAACAAAGAAGAGTGCCAGCAGTGTTCGAAGCCCTGCTGCCTACTTGCGAGACATAACCTTTGCTCACCCATGCGGGCAGCAGAATCCAAGTATGGCTGCGACTTTGCGACCGGCTCTGCAGCACGAGTCGGCATAGTCAGAATTTTCGGCGGCGAGGACCTCACGACAGATCGTCTAGAATGCTGGACGGCATTCTTTGCCGGCAAATGGCTCAAGCGGCGTGGCTGGGTCGCCAGGTATCACCGTCGGTGCCTGTGTTATCATACAAAACTTGCATGCCCCAAAGTGAGTCGCCGATCTAGCCATGTCCACAAAGTCAACCGCCGCCCTGGTCTCAGCGTTCTTGCTAGTGCTGATTCTTGTCGCCTCGCGAAATTTGTTCCCGCAGAAGAAAGCTAATCCGACGTGGGTCCGCTTTGTTGAAGTCCTCAAAGATTCCGGAATTGATTTTCGCCATCATTTTTTCCCGAGTGAGCAAGGCGAAAACTATCGAATGAATCAGTATGACCACGGCTCAGGAGTCCTGGTTGCCGATGTGAACAACGACGGGCGCATGGACATTTATTTGCTCGACTTTCTGGGTCCTAATGCTCTCTACATCAACAAAGGAAATTTCAAGTTTGACGAGACAGCTCGAAGGGCAGGAGTGGACCTGCCCGAAGACGTCTCAGTTGGCGGGTCTTTTGGTGACTATGACAACGACGGCGATTCGGACCTCTACGTGACAACTTACCGAACGGGAAACCATCTTTTCCGGAATCGTGGTGATGGAACGTTCGAAGATGTCACCAAAAGGGCTGGGGTCGGCCACAATGGCCATTCGAGTGCCGCGCTCTGGTTTGACTATGATCTTGATGGAGACTTGGACCTTTACGTCTCTAACATTGGTGCTTTCACGACTGCCGAGCCAAGTCCCGATGCACCATACGCCCGCCGTGGGATCAATCTTCCGCTCAACTACATTGTGGGAAATCCCGAGGCCGACCACGGCGGTGAGCCAGACATCCTCTTTGAAAACAATGGTGACGGCACTTTCACCGATGTCAGCCAGCGATCGGGCATCAATTCAAACCAATGGAACGGTGATGTGGCAGTTGGTGACTACGATAGTGACGGGTACCCCGATCTGTATACGTCCAACATGTTTGGAGGGAACAATCTTTTTCACAACAACCATGACCGGACTTTTACGAACGTAACTCAGAAGGTGCTGGGACGAACTTCGTGGGGCGGCATGGGAGCTTTGTTCTTCGACGCGACTAACGACGGTCATCCCGAGCTTTATGTCGTCGATATGCACTCCGACATGTGGACCCATCACGATCCGACGAGTGTGGTTGATCCCGGAGTCAAATATGACACACCCCGCGGGAAAATGGCCAAAGGTTGGAAGGTAGTGAAACAGCCTGAGGATACCCGAGCAAAGTGGGTTCTCTTCGGTAACACCTATTTCCTCAACCGCGGGAACGGAACCTTTGTTGAGCGCTCGGAAGCCGCAGGACTGGAAAACTTCTGGCCGTGGGGAATTGTCGCAGAAGACTTTGACAGCGACGGCTGGTTAGACCTCTTTGTCCCAGGCGGCATGGGTTATCCCTTTGTCTATTGGCCTAACCTCCTGATGATGAACACGGGAAAAGGACTCCGCTTCACCGAGAGGGCGGAGGCCGCAGGCCTCGAACCCCCGTCGCGAGGCAAATACCTCGATGGCTTCAAGATCAAAGGCGAGCCTTGTTCCCGAAGCTCACGAGCCGCTGCTGCAGCGGACCTTGATGGAGACGGAGATGTCGACTTAGTGACAAACAACTTCAACCATGAACCCTATCTCTTCCGCAACGACAGTCCAAGGCAACACTATCTGCAGGTTCGACTGCGTGGCAAGAAGGCTAATCGCGACGGTTTCGGCGCTCGAGTCAAGGTGGTTTCAGGCGACCTCGTTCAGTATCGCGAGGCTCATTCAAGCGGAGGATATCTCACCCAAAGCAGCCCTTTGCTCCACTTTGGCTTGAGAGATAAGGCCAAAGTTGACCGTGTCGAAGTCTTGTGGCCTGGATCCAAAACCCCTCAAGTCGAAGCCGATCCGAGGACCGACGCCGTTCTCGTGATTGAGCAGAAGTGATGCGAAGATCAAACTCGATGCTCCCCAGCAGACTCGCTCAAGTTCCTCTGATTCTGGTTTTCGGCTGGGTATTGACAGTGGTTCTTGTATTGGCCACGGAGTCGCCGCAGTTTCGCACCGTCCAAGCCAAGGCGTACTACGAAAAGGCAATCCGATTTTCAGAAAAGTCAGACTGGAATGGGGCGGCTCTGGAGTTGAACCGGGCTTTACGCCATGAACCAGCGAACCTGCAGATTCTGATCGAACTGGGTATCGCCTACGGTGAACTCAAAGAATGGCAGGAAGCCATTCGTCTGCACACCAAAGCCGTGCAGCTGGCACCCACTTCCGCAAGGGCTCACTACAATCTCGGAGTGACACTCGATCGCTCTAAACCGGGCAAGGGGTTGGGCAGCGAAGAATACCGGAAGGCCTTGCAGCTGAATCCCAAGGATGTGAATTCTCTCGTGAATCTTGCCGTAAACCTCGGCGATCAGGAGAGCGCCGAAGCCAGAAAGATGATCGAAAAGGCTCTGGAGCTGGATCCAAAGAACGCAGAAGCTCACTTCAATCTGGGATTGTTGCAGCGGAATGCCCGGGAGCAAAGGAACGCGGTCGCGTCGTTCGAACGGGCACTACAGTTGAATCCCAAGGCCTTGGAGCCAAGGCGACAACTGGTTTCGATTTTGGTCCTGGAGGAAAGATGGAACGAAGCTTCGAAACACTGCGAGCAGATCTTGAGCCAGGAACCGGAAAACCCAGACATCCGGTACACCTATGGACAAACTCTGATCCGTAAAGGGCTAACCGAGGAAGGCCGGAAGGAGCTTCAAAAGTCGCAGACAAGCCGGCAACAGAAGCAACGGCAGGAAGAAATAGACAAGCTCATCAACCAGGGAGTTTCCAGCCTCAAAAGAGGAAAGTTTGATGAAAGTTTGAAGCACGTCAACGAGGCTTTGGAAAAGGACCCCAACTCTGCGACGGCTCACATGTACGCAGGACTGGCTTTGGCCTCCCGAGGAGACTTGGGCAGAGGAATCGAAGCCTTGTCGAAGGCTGTTCAACTGGATCCGAAGAATGCAAGAGCCCACCACAACTTGGGAACAGTCCTGCTTCAGGCCGGCACCACCGATGACGCCGTTCACGAGTTCGAGAGCGCCCTTCAGCTGGATCCGTATTTTGCGGAGACCCACAATAATCTGGGACTTGTCCTGTCCGGTAAGCAGCAAATTGGCGAAGCTCTCGAGCATTTCGAACGAGCCTCGGAGCTGAATCCTCAGTATGTTGAAGCCTTCTTCAACATGGGGCTGGCGCTTCGCTCCACCAATCGAATTGATGAAGCGCTACGGGCCTTCCGACGGGCCGCACGATTGGCGCCCCAGAATTCCCAAGTCCAGTGGGCCCTGGGAATGACCCTCAAAGACAAAGGCGATTTGAACGGTTCCCAGGAAGCTTTGGCCCGTGCCAAGGCACTCCAAAAAAGCCAATCCTCTGAGTTGGAAGCGCCCCGATGAGACGAGACGAATGCCGCTGAAGTATCCCTCCCATGCTCTGCCCTCAGAAATGCGGCAACTTCTAGTCTCTTGCTTGCAGGTACTTTCTGTTGCATTTCTTGTCGGAATAGTGGTGTTGGGCACTGGCAAGGACCCATCGCCGAGTGGCTCGGGCGAGATTCTGTTCAGAGACATCGCCAGCAACGCAGGACTCAATGGGATCACACGGTCCGGAAGCTTGGAAAAGACCGCGGTCATCGAGATCAACGGCAGCGGCCTCTGTTGGTTGGATTATGACAACGACGGCTTCCTGGACCTCTACGTGGTGAACGGCTCAACCCTGGAGGAACTGCGGTCCAGTGTCACAGCGCCTCATCGCGGAACGCAGAATTACCTCTACAAAAACAATGGCAATCGAACCTTTACCGAAGTCGCTGAAAAGGCCGGCGTCTCATCAAGAGCCTGGGGAACAGGCTGCGCTGCCGCCGACTACAACAACGACGGTTTCGTCGATCTGTTTGTAACGAACGTGGGGGAGTGCCGTCTCTTCAGGAATCGCGGAAATGGAATGTTTGAAGATGTGGCCAAACAGGCAGGCGTGAATGGCCGGTTCAACTGGCACACGGGCGCAACCTTCGGAGACTACGACAGTGACGGGTTTCTTGATCTCTTTGTCTCCGGGTACCTTGATCCGGCACAAATGCTCAAGCCGCAGAAGGAGTGCAACTGGAAAGGGCACGCGGTTTACTGTGGACCCCCGGGTATGAAGGGTGGCCCCGATGTCCTTTACTACAGCAATAGAGATGGGACCTTCACTGATGTCACTGGGACCGCTGGGGTGACCGACAAGGATCTCCTGTTTGGATTTACCGCCACGTTCGAGGACTTCGACAACGATGGCAAGCCGGACCTGTTTGTCGCTAACGATCGTTCGCGAAACTACCTTTACCATAACCAGGGTCGGGGAAAGTTCGAAGAAGTCGGAGAGATTTGGGGTGTAGCTTATCCAATCGAAGGAATCGCTCAGGCCAATATGGGAGTGGCCATTGGAGACTACGATGCTAATGGGTTCATGGACGTGCTGGTGACGACCTTTGCTGAAGAACACTACACTTTGTACAGAAACGGTGGACGGCAACTTTTCATGGATGTGTCGACTGAGAGCCGCATCGCCGTTCCCACCACTCCGTTCCTAGGATGGGGAACTTTCTTTGCAGACTTGGACAACGACGGGCGGCTGGACTTGTTCACCGCAAACGGCCATGTCTACCCTCAGGCTGACAAGATAGCTAGCCTCCGAGAAAGGTATTCCCAGCGGCCTTTGGTTTTCCGCCAGGCTACCGGAGGAACGTTTACTGAGGTCGGCGAGCATTGCCTGCCTATGCTCAAGACACATTCCTCACGAGGGGCCGCCTACGCCGACTTCGACAATGACGGCGATCTTGACGTTGCCTATACGAATCTAGACGCAGCACCCACTCTTCTGGAGAACGTTTCAACAAGCAATCGGTGGGTTACGATCAAGACAGTCGGGCGGCGCAGCAACCGGGACGGGATCGGAGCCCGCTTGCGGATCAAAACCGGATTCGGGCAGCAGTACGCGACAGTGCGCTCTGGCGAAAGCTACTTGTCAGGAAACGATCCCCGAGTCCATTTTGGGCTGGGTCACGCCGAGGAAATCGAAGAGCTACATGTGCGCTGGCCAAGCGGCAAGGAGGAGGTCTTTTCGAAGATCCGTGCCAACCAGATTCTGGTGCTCGAAGAAGGAAAAGGGCTTGCTTCGCGATAAAGAAGACCACGATCAGGACGGATTCGATAGCGTGAGATCGGATTCCTGAAGCTTGAGTGGCAGGAATTGGAGCGGCGTGTAGAGAGGCTAGGTTCACTAGGCGGCCACGAAGTTCACAATCCAGTCAAGTTTGTAGTCCCGGCTTCAGCCGGCCTCGATCATCTCCGCCTGAAGGCGGTACTACGAACGCGCGCCCTGGGCGGTTGAGGTCGCTTGCTACAAACTAGCAGCCAAACTTGATTCGTTCATTCTCTCAAGGGTCTGGTCCAATGAAGATACTGATCCCTCCCATGGATGATAGCCGTCTCGCACAACTTCACCAGAGTGCACCCGGCGTCCATTTCCTCACGGCCCGCAGTGAGACGGAAGCATTGTCTGTGGCGGCTGAGATCGATGCTGCTTACACCCATTGCAGTTCGGAACTTCTGAAAGCTGCCCCTCACCTCCGCTGGGTGCAAGTGGCGAGCGCTGGAGTCGAGCGCTATCCCTTCCGAGAAATGCATGCCCGAGGCATCACCTTTACCAACGCCAAGGGCATCTACGGCACTCAGCTCGCCGACCATACACTCGCACTCATCCTGGCGTTCAGTCGCCAGCTCCCATTCTTGCTTCATTCACAGCAAAAACAGGTATGGGAAAGGCGAGAGAACTATCCGCCGGGAGAACTGGCCGGGCAGACGCTGTTGATCGTCGGATTGGGCGGCACAGGATTAGAAACGGCCCGTCGTGCTAGAGGTTTCGGCCTCCGAGTCCTGGCCACGCGTCGCCACTCATCTCTTCCCAAACCTGAGTTCGTCGATGAGGTTCAACCCCCCGAACGTCTCCATCACCTGCTGCCCGCGGCTGATTGGATTGCCGTGTGCGTGCCATTGGTCCCGGAGACCGTGGATCTGTTCCACGATGACGAATTCGCGCGCATGAAGCGAACAGCCTACATCGTCTGCGTGACCCGCGGCGGAATCATCAATACTGAAGCTCTTCTGAGGGCATTAGAAGCAGGTAAAATTGCCGGGGCCGGACTGGACGTGACTGAGCCAGAGCCGTTGCCGCCCGGTCATCCGCTCTGGACGAAGGAAAATGTCATCATCACGCCGCATGCTTCTGGACACTCCCCTCATGCCGACTCTCGTATGTTCAACCTGCTCCGCGAAAACGTTCGCAGGTTCGCGGGTGGACAACCGCTGCTCAATGTAGTGGACCTGGAACTTCAATACTAAAACAGGCAGAGAAGGCCAGGTTCAGCAGTTGGACACTCCTGAGATATCCTCAGTGACAACTTACTGGCGAAGCGAGCAATTGCAAGGAAGACGTTAGCGTAGTTATCAAATCTCGTACTAAGATAGCCCTCGTTCCACTTGATGGCCTCCCTGCAGGAAGATCATGGCTCGCTCTTTATTGGTGTCTACAGGATCTATTCTTAGTTCGTTTGGTCTTTCTGTTTACGTCTTCTTCTGGTTCAGCCGCATCGAAACCTCGCGTGCAACAGTCGCGGAGTCCCCAGCAGAAAAATACGTCGGCGTCGCGGCCTGCCTGAGTTGCCACTCGGACAAACGAGCACAGGAGAATAGCCGTCATGCGAAGACCTGGAAGTTACCCGAAAACAGCCGCTTTGGCAGAGACTACCAGGCAACGATAGCGGAAGGTTCCGCAAACCCAGTTCGATATCAGGTTCAAGGCAAGAAGGGGGTGGCCTCTTTTGAGGTGAACCTCACTGAAGCCGCTTCGTCGGAAACGGTGCGGGTCCATTCAGTCCTTGGCGGTGACCGAATTGGGGACAGCTTCATTTTGGAACTCGAGACCCTCCAAGGTCGGAAGCTACCTCATCCGACTCTGATCGAAGCGCGCTACATGTACAGCGCGGAGACTGGGAAGCTTGTCAAATCTCCGGGATTATCTTTCGAGCCGCCAGAAAACTTTGAAACTGCCTTAGGTCGCCCCCTCAGCTCAAGATTCGGGACTGGTCAACATTGCTTTCGATGTCACGGCGGTACGGTTAGGCCCAATCCCCAGGAACCCTTGCGGCACCCGGACTTTGGACAAGTCGGCGTGCACTGCGAGCGGTGCCACGGTCCTGGTCGCGATCATGTTCGGGCAGTCAAAGAGGGTTCGGCAGAACTGCAAATTGTCCATCCCGGCAAGTTGCCTTCTGCAGATCAGATGAAATTGTGCGCGGAATGCCACTCCGGCCTGGAGCCCGAGCCCAGTCCTCTGCCAGAGAACCTGCTCATCTCGAGCCAGGCTGCCGCCTTAGTTCGATCGGAATGCTATATAGAATCCAGCGGCGCACTCAAGTGTGTCAATTGTCATAATCCCCATCTCGATGCCCGCCCTGACGACCCAACCTACGAGCAGACTTGCCGCGGTTGTCACGGCCTTCAGTTAACTGCGGCGGTCCACTGCCCCGTCAATCCTGAGAAAGCGTGTATCGATTGCCATATGCCGCGCAAGCTGACGGCGGATCATTTCAAACTGGTAGATCACTGGATCCGCGTTCAGGAACAAGTGGACGTTCCTTTCCGAAAGACGTCGCGGCCGACTGAATCGCGACGATATTTTTTGCGAATGATTGCCGTTCCCACAGAATCTCAGATTCGGGACATCTACAGCCAGGTGACCAAAGGCGCTTCCTTTGCTGCGTTGGCCCGTCAGCAATCTGTCGATCCGTCCCGCGAAGATGGCGGGTTTCTTGGAGAACTGCATTCGGACCAGATGAACCGAACGATTCGAGAGGTTGCTTCAACCCTTCGACCGGGGCAAGTTAGCAAACCTTTTCAGCTAGACAGGGAATTCGCTCTCATACAAAAAATGCCGGAGGATTTCGACCTGGTTGCGATGGCGCAGTATCGGAAAGGTTGGGAGCTCTTCCAGAAACGACAACTAGATCAAGCAATCAAGCGCTATGAAGCAGCAATCTCGATCTACCCGCATCTTGTCCGCGGGTTGTTTCATTTGGGAGTGGCCTATGGAGAGAAAGGTTGGGGCGAGAAGGCTGCGAATGTCTACTTGAAGGCGATTAAGCTCGATTCAAACTATGCTCCGACTCATTTCAACCTCGCACAACTCCACGTTCGGCAGGGAAGGATCGACGAAGCCATACAGTCCTTCAAGAGGACCATTGAGGCCGATCCGGACACAACCGCAGCCTATCTCAACCTCGGGACGATCTATGCCGCGAATGGGCAACTGGAAGCCGCGCTGGGAGAGTTTCAGAAGGCTACCGAGTTAGACCCTCTACTTCCCTCCGCTCAATTCAATCTGGGATTGGCACTTCTGAACCAGCAACGATATTCTGAGGCAATTGAAAGACTAGAGTTAGCCGTCGCGATCCAACCGAAATTGGCTAAGGCCTATCATGCGCTTGCGGAAGCCAGCCGACATCAGGGTGACACGGAACAAGCTCGCCGCCACTTAAAGCGTGCTAAGGAACTGGGTTTATCGGTCGACCCAGGTTTGGAGCGAGAGTTGGGGTTGGTGCCTTAATCAACCAGATCTTGCAATTGAGGATTGGTTTCAACGTCAGTCATTTTCAGGCTGTCCGCTCGCAGCTGACGTAAATATAAAGAACAATAGAGAATGATCGTTTCGAACCGGGACTCACCGCAGACCGCGAGAGCTCGATGTCGTAAGGACTCTCTTCCCTGTCACATGCCTGACCAACTCCGTTTGGTTCATGAAATAGGTTGGTGCGGCCGTGCCTTTGCTGAAGAGCTTTTCAGCCTGGTCGTGGAAGTGGGGGCTCTCGGGGTCGTCGCTTTCGCCCAGTGGGAGCACAGCCCAGGATTGCGGCGGGTCGGTGAGAATGACGATCTGGGTAGAACTCTGACCGGTATGGCCGACTTGTTCTTTGCCGGCCAGGGCGAAAACAATAGAGCGCGGGGTCTCCATGCCCACCTCGCGCAGCGAGCCTCCGCCCACGGGCCAAGTGGGTGCGGAGCCGCGACGGCCAACTCGGAAGTACTGGCCGAAGGGGACCCGCATTGTGCCGAAGTTGCGCCTCAGCCATTCGGCCGCTTTGGGCAACGCCGCAAGGAGTTCGCCGTCCGTGAGCGTGTCGGGAGGGTCCACTAGCTTCGCGCTCTCCGACGGAAGTGAGAGTTTGAAAGCGTAAAAGGCCAGAGCGCCAGCCGAGTCCGGATCGCTGCGGCGATTCCACTGGCCGATTTGGCTCACGACTTCGGCTACATCACCGGATTTAGTCCCAGTAGCAGCCCAGGCTTTCCTCAGCCGAGCTTGCCAGAGTTCGGCGTGATAGATCTCGGTAAGGAAGGCCAGATCGATGGCCTGCTCGAGTGTCACCTTCGCGTGCGTGTCGAGCCACTTGTTGACCATGGCACCACGCTGGTGGGCGGGCTGGCGAGTGGAATTGTAGAGATACGCCAGATATTTCTCCGGAACCAGCGGGCTGTCCACCATCATGGCAGAGGGCGAGAGGTTGCAGTTCTGCATCCAGCCGGTGGCAGGGTTGGTAATCTGTACCAGGTCCGTGATGGGATGAATGCCTTGCCACTCGTTGGCGGACGTATTGCCTGGGATGGGGCGACTCGGGTCGACACCTGTTGGGCGAATAGGGACGCGGCCGTTGCGCAAATAGTAGATTTCACCCTGAACAGTGCCTACCATCACGTTCTGTGCCATGAGTTGAAGTTGACCCAGGGCCTGTTTCATCTGAACGAGGTTGCGCGCAGTCATCATCTGGTAAGTCTGATCGGCGAGGCCGACTTCCCGGGCGTAGGGAATAGCCATCGTGTAGGCCTTGCCCTCTTTACGGGCTACGACAGGCCCGTGGCGGGTGGATTCAATCTCCACTTCGCGCCACTTGACCTCATCGCCTTCCTTCACGGCAATCTTCTCCGCACGTACGTTCATGTCACGGTATTGCCCGTCGACGCGGTACTGCCTCGGGTTGGCAGGATTGATTTCTTCCTCGAAAATGTCCGAAGTGTCTGGCCCGCCCGTGGTCATGGCGACTGAGCACCAGCGGCTGTGACCCAGAATAGGAATGGGAACGCCGAGGATGGAGACGCCCGAGACGTTAAAGTCGCCGGCGTAGATGCGGACCTGGTAAAAACGGAGCTCGTTGTACCAACTCACGTGTGGGTCGATGATGGCAATGGGAGCACCCATGGCAGTTCGCTGGGGCGCAATCAGCATTTCGTTGGAGCCTCGATAGTCTGTTAGCGTCAGCGTAATTCCGGCACGACGCAGGTCCTCAGAGGCTTCCCGCTGTGGCCAAGGGAAGATGATGTAGCGGAGGAGCGCGATCACATCCCATGGATAGATTTCCTGCGCCCACGTGGGAACTTTCTCGGGATGCTCTTTCATGAACTTCCGGATGCCATTCTGGTAGGACTGAATCACTGCGCGCATTTTCGGGCTCACGGCGTCGTAGCGGCTGCGGCTGATTTCAGCATGCTGCCAGAAACGCTGGGTCAAGTCGTGGGAGTAGTATTCGGCGCCGAAGGCCTCGGCCATGGCGCCCCTGGCGAGGCGGTAGTTCTTGAGCAGAGCTTCCAGACGGTCTTCGGCTTGAGCATAGCCAACCGCGTAAGCGGCTGCCTCCAGATTCGGGGCAAATATGTGCGGAATACCGTAGCCGTCGCGGTAGAGAGTGGCTTCGTCGTTGCTGGCCAGTAACTCAACCGGGTCGGCCGCCATCCAGAAGATGATGAAGATCAAGACCACATAGCCGGAGGTTGTTTTCATTGAGTCAAATCTATTGCAGAACTGAGTGAACGACAATCCTCACTCCTGGCCCCATTTCTCTCGGGGAGAGCAGGGTCCCGTCAAAGTCCGGTAAGACGTTCAGTCGAGGGAGAGCCCTTGCTGACGGTCGGGCTACTGACATGAGCCTCGGCCTTGTTCAGTAGCCCGACCGTAAGGGAGGGCTCGTGACTTTGACGGGACCCCTGGGGGAGAGGGGTGGAAGCTTCATAAGCTCCACGAGTGCGGGTGAGGGGAAGCCAAGTGCCTATGGCTTTCGCAAGGCGTCCTTGTTGAAAGCGAAAACTTTCGGCAACTTCACATCGCGCGGTTGGCTCGTCTCTGAACCTCGCGGATCATTTCTGCCGTGGACAACGAAGGGTCGAGGTCTCGCGGCTTTTTTCCTGTCCCTTCAAGAACTTCCATTACGTTCCACTTCGAATAGAGGCGGGGCGGCAACGACGGATCCACCTTCTCATGGAGCCGGGCAGGAAAATCTGACCATTCGGAGGTCCTGGGCTTCCCGGCTCGAGAGTAGTAAATATGCAACGTCTTTCTGATTCGCGAGTGCGGTTTGAGTTTACCGGCATGCAGGCAGCGGGCATGAAAGATCAAGGCTGTCCCGGCCGGACCCGTTACGTCAAACTCCATGCCAGGTGTCACTTCCTCCGGCCGGAGATCGACCAACCGGTTGTGGGTTTCAGGGATGATGCTGAAACAGTGGTCCTCGGCGGAGACATCGGTCAGGTAGTAGACCACCGCTACAGCATCAATCTCCATGCGACGGCTGTAGTCACGGATCAAATCCCGATGCCAACCCTTGATATCTTGCACTTGGCTGGTTGGTTTCCTCAACATCATGCCGAATTCTTCAAACGTCACATCCTCTCCGATCAAGCCGCGAAGAATTTTGAGCGTCACCGGATTCTCAATCGCACAGTCGAAGTCGCTCACATGCGGCAGCACATTAGCCGCCGTGCTATTGGCATCGCTCAGGTGGACCCATTCTTCCGGCTGCTCCTGCATGAACTTGTCAAAAGCCCGATCCATCATTGAACTAGCCTGCAACGAAAGAGCGCCTGGAACAACCACGAACCCTCTCTCCTCAAACTCACTGCAAATGGCTTGAGTCTCACTCAAGTTCATACCCATTGCGTCAAACCTCCTTGGATAGCTTCGTCTTGGACTTTCTTACCAACTGAATCTTGCACGTGAATCTCCGGCCGTCTGAAAATCCCCTCCCTGGAGGGGTGGCGCGCAGCGCCGGGGTGAGTTCTCGGTCATGAACACCCACCCCGAAGCCTGCGGCTTCCGCCCCTCCCGGGAGGAAATTGCAAGCATGGCTGGTAGTCTTGAACCAGCGCTCCCACTGCGGCCTCGGGAGAAAAAGCCCTGATTGTATGCAAAATTCAGGTACCAACTGTGCGGGAAAGCCACTGTGCCATCTAACTCAGGTCCGAGATCTACGAGACCTATCATGTGGAGCGAATTCAACCATAGACAAAAAAGCCTGACACTCCGCAGGAATGTCAGGCCTTTGCTTCGACTGCGACTTCGTTGCAGCTAGAACACGAGCTTCAACCCTAGTTGCATCGAGCGTGCGCCACTGGCAGTACTGAAGATTTTTCCCGTGGCCGCCTGCCCAAGTGTGGTTCCCGGATTGCCAAGGTTCACATGGTTAGGCATGTTAAACATCTCCCAGCGGAACTGCAGATATCGCCGCTCTGAAATGTAGAAGTTCTTGGATAGGCTGGTGTCCATAACGTGGCTGCCAGGTCCGTCGAATATTCCAATACCTGAATTCCCAAAGGTGTATGGGGCAGGAGCCGACAGCGCCGCCGGATTGAACCAGCCGTCGGCGCTCGGGTTGCTCACATCCAGATTTCCAGAGACGTTCGCTCGAGTATTCCAGCCGTTCCCTAGCGTTGCTCCAGGAACGGTGAAGCTGAGCGGTGCTCCGGAGACGAAATTGTAGATTCCTGAAATCTGCCATCCGCCCAGAATGGCGTTGCCCACCGGATGAATGTTCGTCAGGTGCTTGCGTCCCTTTCCGAAAGGCAACTCATAGACCGTGTTGACTGCCAGAATGTGTCTTCGATCAAATCCAGCCCGCCCTTTGTTGTACCCCTCAGGCGCAAAGGGAGTCGGAGTGTCCCAGATGCCCTCTCCGCCGTCCTCATCGGTCTGTTTGGAGAGAGAGTAGGAGAGCAAGTAGGAAAGGCCACCACTAAAGCGCTTCTCCCATTTCAACTGCAACCCGTCGTACTTGGATTTGCCTTTGTTGTCGTAAAGATTGATGTCCCCAAATACTGGATAGGGCTTAGCGGCTTGCAGATTCGTGTAAAGCCCCGGCTTAACATTGTTGTAGTTATACTGGGCAATGCCGTCAACGAGTTTGTTCCCAATGTAGGACACGGTCAAAGACGACGCTCCGGGCGTTGCCATTTGAACTGAAATATTC
>Ga0187893_10000769_pt1 | contig 81834 bp, 59 predicted proteins | sample MA1701074metaG_FD_139574 | JGI IMG/M metagenome (GOLD analysis project Ga0187893, IMG submission 139574) | White microbial mat communities from a basaltic lava cave in the Kipuka Kanohina Cave System on the Island of Hawaii, USA - MA170107-4 metaG ... | reverse complement strand
TGGCCTGACGGGTCTGCGGTTCATCGGGGATTCCTCCAGTGGCCATGGCTCCTACCACCCCGATTACGCCGACCGCGCCGGCGAGTTCTTGTCCGAAGTTGGAGGTGTCCCGAAAAGACACATCCGTCACCGGACCCGTGGGAACCAGGCCCTCTTCCATGAAACGCTTGTTCTCACGAATGGACGGGGCCTTTCCGGATGCCACGGCGAGGCACTTGTTGACCGCCGCGGCGGATGAGCCAATGGTGAGCCAATTTCCCTGGATGCCGACGACGGGCCGCAATAACATGGCCACCATTGGATGGGTAATCTCCCGGAAGCCTTCGGCATCGACCTTGGCGGGCGAAATCATGAGCATCTGACCCTTCTTCTGCATGAGGCCGCTGAGGAAGTCGATCAGGCCGTTGACTTTTGCGGAGGCGAGTTCGGGATTCTTGACGCGGATCATCAATACGGAATCCGCTCCACCCATCGGCGTGACCACCGCGGCGGGCATATCGATGCTGATCATCTCGCCGCTGAACCAGTCAAAGATGTCCCGCTGGGGGTCAAAACCGACTTGGGCGAGACCGGCGTCGATCTTGGATACGGTTTCCTTCCCATCCGGAATTTCGGCGGCGATGAATTCCCGCGCTAACTTGTACATCGCGCCAAGGTCAATAAAGCTGCTGACGTGAAAACCGGTGGCATCCGCGGGGATGAACTGGTCGAAGCGTTCGAAGGGCTGACGCTTCAGGCAGGCGGTAACCATCGGAGAATCTTCTTTTCCTGGTTGGATGCGGACGGCCGCATGACTCAATTCCCGCCTTCCCTGGGTTTCGACAGTGGTGATCGTGTAATCCACAACGTCGGCCAGCGAGAGCAGTTTTTGAAGGACTGCCAGGCCCTTTTCCTCGTCGTTGTCGTCATTTGCAGGCAGGTTCTTTGGATTAGCATCCGATGGAGCATTGGAATCGCCGACGCTTTTTGCAGTTTTGGCAGTTGCGTCAGCGACCGCCTTCTTCGCGTCCGCTCGCTTTGCCGCGAGTCTTGCGCCCGCCTTGGAGAACATATTGTCCAAGTCGGCGAACAACGTTTTCGCATCGAACAAGATTACGACATCCTGGGGCGATTTCACCAAAGAGAGCGCCTCCTGAAACCGCGGGTTGGCGGTAATTGGGCGTTTGCCGGTGTCGCCGGCCATCAGGCCCAGCACATCATTGAGCGATTGCCGAGTCGGAGATGGCGCGTCGTCGGTCATGCGGAGATCGAATACCAGACCGATCACGTCTCCCTTTCGGAACAGATCAAAGACCAAGACCTGATCCTCGGGCTTGTTGCCGGTGATCTGAAGAGACCAGACGTCGGCGTCGCGCATCTTGGACTCAACCAATCGGAGGTGCGCGGGGCTTAGGGCGGCGATCTCCTTGAAAATCGAAACAAGCCCGGCGGAATTCGGTCCTCCGCTGTTCTCCGCGCCTCGAACCAGCATGAGGTATCCATATCCATAGGGAGAGGGAGAGATCCCTTCGGCGAACAGGAATTCGTGCTTGGCCAGGTCGCCCCAATTGACGCCGCGGATAAGGTTGGTCACTTTCTCAATGGTTGCTTCCGCCTTGGCTCGGTCTTCATCGGACAGCGCGGACATGACCAGCGTGGTGATGTCCCGATCAATGCCGCTGTTCTTCAGGGCCTCGATGACCCCGGCCCACTGTTGTTCAATCCAGGCGCGATCGGGGTTGTGCGCCGCGTGGACGTAGAGCCACGCGGGCTCGGGGACATACTTACCCAAGGTAAATCGGGCGGGAAGCTGTCCGGCAAACGCCAGGCACGGCGTCAACAAGGCCGCGAGCATGACATTGCGAAACCGAAAGGTTGGATTGCACATGATCAATTCCTCCACAAAACCATGACGTTGATCGGGGCCGACGCCTGTCTTATCCCTTCACCGTGACGGCGGCCAATCGGATGTACGACTTGCGAGCGATACACCCGACCTCTGTATTTAAGCTTAGTTTCACCTTCGTCACGATGCCAGCATAAGGCTGTCGATAGTTGTTGGAATTTGTCAACGGAGCATGAGCTTCTTTTTTGCCGGCATCGCGGCACAAACCTATTGGCCGGCTTTGCTATGCGATTCGCGTGCCCTATGATGCGCCGCGCGTGATGGTGATCCCATCGATCGCCGCTGATCCTCGTGTGGTGGGTCTCAAGGACCGTGTATCGCGTGGCGGGGGGGTGGTACACGCCTGCGGCCTGTGGGGATCTTCTGCGCCGATGGTGGCGGCAATGGTCGCCTCGGCGTCACAACGCATCCATTTGTACATCACGGCCCACCTCGAAGAGGCGGATGACGCCCGCGACGATCTGGAATTGTTCTTGGGGCGACCGTGTGAACTCTTCCCGGCCTGGGAGGCGCTTCCCGGAGAGGGGACATCCAGCGGCGAGATCGAGGCCGAGCGGCTGCGACTTTGCGCACTTCTTCATTCTCGCAGATCAGGCGTGGTCGTCATTGCGCCGATTCAAGCGCTCATGCAACCGGTTCCCGCGCCGTCGACGTTGGCTCGACACACGTTGAAGTTGCGAGTCAGCGGCCACGCGCCGGGTGAATCATCGCGCTCACCTGAGTCGCTCGTGGAATGGGCGATCGATCATGGGTTCGCGCGGCTGGAGTTGGTGGAGTCGCCGGGCGATCTGGCCCGCCGCGGCGACATCGTCGATCTTTTCGCGTTCGGCGAACCTACGCCCTATCGCATCCAGTTCGACGGTGAACAAGTCGAATCCATTCGCCGCTTCGACGTGAGCACCCAACGGTCCATGGAATCGCTGGATGAACTATCGGTCAGCGCCCTTCCGCCGGGGGCAACGGGAGGCGCCGGGGCCGGAGCAAACCTGTTCGCCTACCTGCCGGCGGACGCCGTCGTGGTGCTGGACGGTTCGGCGGAAATCCAGGAGATGGGGCAGATCGTTCGATCCCGTCTGGGGGACTCCGATCGCCTTTTCGAAGTGAGCGACTTGCTTGCCGGGTGTGCGCGGTTCTCACAACTTCACCTCTCGCGGTTCGGATCTGCCGCCGTCGGAAGTGAGGAGGTATTCGATTTCAATGTTACTTCGCTGACGCGGTTCGAAGGAGGAGCCTCGGACGCCGTAGCGGAATTGGGCCGCATCGCGCATGACCACGAAGTATACGCCTTTTGCGACAACGAGGGTGAGCGGCAGCGACTCACCGACTTACTTGCCGAACAGGGGCCAGGCGGCGCGTCGAACATTCACCTTTCGATTGGCACCATGCACCGGGGATTCATGTGGAGCGCGACGAAGACGGTGGTCATCGGGCATCACGAAATCTTCCAGCGGCATCGGCAGCGGCGGCGGATTCGCAGGCACGAGGCCGGGCGGCCGTTGGAGACCTGGACCGATCTTCGACCGGGCGAACTGGTCGTCCACGTCTTGCACGGCATCGGCATTTATCGCGGATTGCAGAAGATGCACAAGGGCGGTTCCGCGCAACAGGAGGAGTTTCTCACGCTGGAGTTTGCCGATCGCGCCGTCGTGCACGTTCCGACGTCGCAGATTGACCTGGTGCAGAAGTACATCGGCGCCGCCGGACGCAAGCCGCAATGCTCAACGCTGGGCGGCACGCGGTGGAACAAAACCAAGGAGAAGGTTGCCGAATCCGTTTCCGAGTTGGCGGAAATGCTTTTGCGGCTTAATGCGGTCCGGTCGGAGGCGGTCGGCACGGCCTATCCTGGTGACACGCAGTGGCAGCGAGAGTTTGAGGCCGCGTTTCTCTATGAGGAGACCGAGGACCAGCTCATGGTGGCGACGGAAATCCGCGAGGATCTTGGCCGTATCAGGCCGATGGACCGCTTGATCTGCGGTGACGTGGGGTACGGCAAGACGGAACTGGCCATGCGGGCGGCATTCAAGGTCGTGGAATATGGTCGGCAGGTGGCCGTGCTGGTACCCACGACGGTTCTCGTCGAGCAGCACCATGAAACCTTCCGCGAGCGCATGGCCGACTACCCCTTTGCCGTCGGTTGCTTATCGCGGTTTCGGACCGGCGCCGAGCAGAAAGCCATCATTGAAAAGGTCCGAAGGGGCCAAATCGATATCGTTATCGGAACGCACCGTTTGCTCAGCCAGGATGTGCGTTTCGCCAACCTCGGCCTGGTGGTCATCGACGAGGAGCAGCGCTTCGGCGTTGAACACAAGGAACGGCTGCGGGCCATGCGCGAAACGGTGGACGTGCTCACGCTGACGGCGACGCCGATCCCGCGCACGCTGCACATGTCGATGATGGGCATCCGCGACATCAGCTCGTTGCAAACGCCGCCGGTGGATCGTCGGGCCATCGCCACGCAGGTGAGGCCGTTTGACCGGTCGTTGATCCGCGACGCGGTTTTACGGGAGATGAATCGTGACGGGCAGGTCTACTTCATTCACAATTACGTGCAATCAATCCGAGCGATGGCCGAGACGATCGCCCAGATCGTGCCCGAGGCTCGAGTCGTTTACGGACACGGACAGATGAAGGATGACGAGCTGGAGGCGGTAATGCACCGGTTCGTGCGTAAAGAGGCGGACGTTTTGGTGGCGACCACGATCATCGAGAGCGGAATCGACATTCCGGCGGTCAACACCATCTTCATCAACCGGGCGGAGCGGTTCGGGCTGGCCGATCTGCACCAGTTGCGCGGTCGGGTCGGCCGATCGAACCACCGGGCCTATTGCTACCTGCTCTTGTCGCCCGATCGCCCGCCGACGGGCAAGGCGGCCAAGCGCCTCAAGACCATCGAGGAGTTCAGCGAACTAGGCGCCGGCTTCCGCATCGCCATGCGCGACTTGGAGATTCGAGGGGCGGGCAACCTCTTGGGCCGTGAGCAGAGCGGGCACATCGCCGCCGTGGGATACGAGATGTACTGTCGGCTACTGGAACAGACCGTTCGCAGGTTGAAAAACGAGCCGGACCCGACGCCGCCGCCGGTCCATGTCGATCTTGACGTAGCGGCCCATGTGCCCGCAAACTACATTGCGTCAGACCGTTCGCGGATAGAGGTCTATCGGCGTATCGTTTCGTGTAGAGCCTCCGTTGATCTGACTCAGTTGGAGAGGGACCTCATCGACGCGTTCGGCCCGATGCCGCGGGAGGTCCAACGGTTGCTGGAGGTGGCGGAGATTCGCGTGCTCGCTCGCCGGTTTGGGATTCAATCCATCAGTCTTCGCCCGCCGGACGTGATCTTCACGATCGATCAATTGCCGTTGGTCGAGCCGGTGTTCGACCAGGCTCCGGGAAGCGTGCGTTTGCCGGACCCCAAGACCGTTCACTTGCGATTGCCTCCCGCCTATCTGGAGCCGTCGAGTCTGGTTTCGGTGCTTCGACACATGCTCATGAAGGCCGCGTCGCGCGAGGGTGCAAGCGACGCCGGTGGTGAAGCTGTGAAACACGAGATGGCCGCGGAAAGGACCGCATGATGAGTCGATTCAAGATTGATTACCGCCGGATGATTGCCCATTGGCATGCGGTAATCCTGCTGTTGGTTGCGGCTCTTGCGATCGGCGGATGTAGCGGCGGCAAGGGGTCCAATTTATCGAAATCGAAAAACGCAACCGCGGGGACTCGCGCCAGGTCGGCGGCGATCTCCGCACCAGGCAATGATGACCCTTCGGACGACTCGCCGGTGCAACGCATGACCGTCCAGGCCGAGACCGTCGAGGCGGGGGACCTATGGTTGGGGCAACGTGATGAACTTGCTGCAAGAGCGGAAGCACACTCCCCCGAAAATTATCGCAACTATGTTTCCGAACGAGCCGCACAGCTTATCACCGACAAGATCGCGGAGATGCTTCTCTATCAGCGGGCGTCCCTGCGGCAGCCGGAGGAGGTCGGGAAAAAGATCGACGCTTATGTTGACGGCGAAATCCGAAAAATCGTTACCGAGGATTACGACGGGCTGCAAAGGCGCTATGAAAAACACCTTGAATCCCAGGGAAGCTCGCTGGAACAAGCCCGGATGCAATTGCGGAGGCAGTTCGTCATTACGGGTTACCTGGAAATGGAGGTTCGGCCCAAAGTAGCTGAGCCGATGCGGTCAGAACTACTAGCGGTCTTTGAAGACAATCGTGAAGCTTGGAGACGACCGGCACGCCGGAGCATGTCGTTGATCGATATCCGCATCGCCGGTCTCTTGCCGGACGACGTGGACGCTCCGACGAGGGAACAATTGCAGGCCGCTCGGAAGGAGGCTCGTTCCCGGATTGAGGCGGCCCAACTCGAATTGCGCAATGGAGCGGTTTTTGCGGAAGTTGTCCGTCGTTATTCCCATGGCTCACGTGCGACCGAAGGCGGAGCGTGGGGCTGGGTGACGCCCGACAGTGTTCGCGAGCGCTTTCAACCGGCGCTGGCGGCACTCGATAAATTGCACTCCGGCGAGGTTAGTGAGATCGTCGAGACGCCTGACGACTTCTTTCTCGTCCGCTGCGATGACTTCGAGCCCGGTGTGGAGCCCGACTTTCAGAGCGTCCAGCCGCAACTGAAGGAGGCATTATTCCGCAAAGAGTATAACCAGAGAATCGCCGAGCTGGTGCTTGATCTTCGCGCCAAGGCTCGGATTGAACCCGCTCGGCTCGAACGCTTCCACGCCGCCGTCGTCGCCGCGGCATACGATCCTGCGACCGCTCCATTCAAGTGATCGCTCGACGCTGGGGTTCGCCCACCGAAACAGTGTTCGGAAGGCTTGGAACGGATTACTATGGCTTCCGCCAGCCCCGTCCTTCCACGATTAGATTATCATAACATTCGCAAGAGCGTTGTACGTTGGTCTTGACTGGGCTGATCGGATGTCGTACACTGCAAGTGCAATCAGTCGTTGTAGGATTGGGCGCAAAATGACCACCATCGACGTACATGATCTTCCGGAACCGCTCGCAAGAGCTGTCGCTGAGACCGTGCGGCATCTACGAGAACAACTGCAAAAAAAGATAATAAACGGTCGTAGCACGCTCCCCGAATGGAACCTCGGGGCTCGTGGTCGAGTGGCTCGCGACGAGATCTACGATTACCTTGGTGAATGTGGACCGCCTGACGCTTCTTGATACCAACGTCCTTGTCTATGCGTTAGACGCCGAGGCCGGGAATCACGCCATTGCCCGGACCATCCTGGATGCGAGCAACAACGCTGGCGCCGGTCTCTGCGTCGTGCCACAAATCCTCGCTGAGTTCTTCGCGGTCGTGACGAGTTCGCGGCGCGTCCGTAACCCGCTGACCCCTGTGCAAGCTGCCGATGTGATTACGAATGTTTTGATGCTGCCCGGTCTCTCGATGCTTCCAACGCCGGCCGACTTGGTGGTGCGCTGGTTGGAACTGCTGGGGCGATACCCCCGCACCGGCCAACGCATCTTCGATCTTCAACTGGTCGCTACGATGTTGGGCAACGGTGTCACACGGATTTGCACCTTCAATGACGCGGATTTTGCGGGCATTACAGGAGTTGATGTTGTTCGACCGGTGGCGGCTTTCGCCTCTTGATTTTCCGACTCCGACGGTCTGTTCCAAGCGATGCGATCAGAGTGACGGGCCACTCCTGCCCCACTCCATTTCGTCACGGTAATGCCGAGAATTCACGGTTCGGGTACGGCAAAGGGTTTCGGAGACGCCGTTGAGACTTCCGTTCGTGCCGCGCATTGGCAGGCGAGGCGGATGGCGGCTTTCATGCTGCCGGGGTCGGCGGCGTTGGTTCCGGCGATGTCGAAGGCCGTGCCGTGGTCCACGCTGGTGCGGATGATGGGCAGGCCGAGGGTAAAATTGACCGCCATACCGAACGACAGCAGTTTAAGAGGAATCAACCCCTGGTCATGATACATGGCCACGATTCCGTCGTAGCGCGAGCGGCGTCGCTCGGTGAATAGCGTGTCGGCGGGGAAGGGGCCTTCCGCGTTGATGCCGATGTTGCGAGCCATTTGGATCGCCGGTTCGATAACCCGCTGTTCCTCGTCGCCGAACCGACCTTCTTCGCCCGCGTGAGGGTTCAATCCCGCGACCGCGATTCGCGGCTGTTCGATGCCAAACCACCTTTGCAGCGCTTCGTGAAGCAGATCGATCGGTTGGAACACGGAACCGATCGTAAAATGATTGCGCAACTCAAATAGTCCGAGATGGGTGGTGGCGAGCGCCAAGCGCAAGTCTCCGCCGAAGAAGGCCATGGTGTATCGCCTGGTGTCGAAGGCATCAGCGAACTTTTCCGTATGGCCGGGGAAGCGGCACCCGGCGAGTTTCCAGCTCACCTTATGGATCGGGCCCGTGACGATGGCGTCGATGACGCCGTTCTTCGCAGCCTCGATGGCCTGGTCAACGAATCGAAGCGACGCCTGGCCTCCTTCGGTCGTCGGGCGAGCGTTTACCCACAACCCCGCCGGCTTCCTGTCAATGTCAACCACCACCACGCCGCTATCGATGCGCGGCGGAACATCCTGAGTGACGCCAAACCAGAACGGACGAATGGCTGCGGCGTCGGCGGCGGTTTCGAGCACTTCGGCGGCGCCGTAGATGATGAATCGTGCCAAAGAGCGGACATCCGGATCGGCGAGGGCTTTGACGATCACCTCGGCCCCGATTCCGCAGGGGTCGCCCATGGTGATTACGATGAGGGGCTTGGAGAGCACCGCGGGCGGAGAAACGGCGGGACCGACGGCCACGGCGGTCATGCAAGACCCGCCTTCTGCAATGCATCCAATGTCAGTCCGCCCGCATCGGTCATTTGTGCGAGTCGATACACGATGGTTCGAGTGATGATGTCGGATTCGACGTTGACCAAGTCGCCGACGGCGAGCGTGGAGAGCGTCGTTCGTTCGAGCGTCGTGGGGACGAGTGCCACGGTGAAGTCACCATTCTGAACCTCGACAATGGTCAGCGATACGCCGTCGATGGCCACCGATCCCTTGGGAATCATGTAAGGCGCCAGGTGGTCCTCCGGGCAGAATCCGAGGACATATTCTCGATCAGAACTCCGAAGCTCGATGACCGTGGCGGTTCCGTCAACGTGCCCTTGCATGAAATGTCCGTCGAATCGATCTCCGACTTTCAATGATCGCTCGAGGTTTACCCGATCGCCGACGCAAAAGCTTCCCAGAGTGCTTTTATTCAGGGTCTCCGAGACGACATCAAACGTAAGGAACTCCGCGTTCACCGCGGCGACCGTGAGACAGACGCCCTGTACGCAGACGCTGTCGCCGTTCTTGCATTCCGAGGCGATGGGGCCCAGGTCAACGCACAATCGCTTCCCACCGGCCATGCCGCGGATTTCGCTTACTTTTCCAGTCAATTCCACGATGCCGGTAAACACGGCGCAACGCCCTCATCAAGTCCAACCCTGTGAGTTTCCCTATTTGATGCTAGACCTTGCTTGCAAGGAGTCAAGCGGCACCGTGCGCCGCGCCAGGCATCCGCTCCTTCATTTGACCTCGGAATCAGCCGATGATAGCGTTTGGAATCGTGCGTCGATTCGGCTGATCTGCCGGATGGGCGAAGGATTGCCGGCCGCTCGCGAAAGTTGCGAGCCCGCGGTGGAGCGCGGCTCGCGGCTTTCGCCATCGGCCTGTAGGACGCAGCCGTGGATCAGTCCGAGGCGATTACCCGCACCCAACAACTATTGGGATACAGTTTTCGCAATCCGGATCTTCTCGTCACCTCGCTGACCCATTCCTCCGTGGCCAACTCCCGCGTCGAAAGCAATGAGCGCCTCGAATTCCTTGGCGATTCCGTGTTGGGCATGATCGTATGTGAGGAATTGTACCGGAGGTTCGGCGGCTGGCTGGAAGGGGAACTGACCAAGGTCAAGTCGGTGCTCGTCTCACGTCGGGTTTGTGCGGAGATCGCCGACGAAATCGGACTGACCGATCTGCTGATTCTGGGCAACGGAGTCGGGGTGAAAGCGGCGCTGCCCCTGTCGTTGCGAGCCGCCGTATTCGAGGCCGTGATCGGGGCCATGTTCCTGGACGGCGGACTGGAGCCCGCCAAGCGATTCATCCTGGCGACCATGTCCCCTCACCTGGACCGATCGGCGGCCTCGCAAACCCATGACAATTTCAAGTCCGTATTACAACAATACGCCCAACGGCAGCTTGCGGCTACGCCTTTCTATGAAATCCTCGACGAGCAGGGGCCGGACCACAGCAAGTGCTTCGAGATTTGTGTGGTCATTGGGAGCGAGCGGTTCCCCAGCGCCTGGGGACCGAGCAAGAAAGAGGCTGAGCAGGAGGCCGCCAAACGCGCTCTCGACACCATCGGAATCACAAAGCCGTCTCATTGATCCTAGTTCAGTTACTCCGATCCCTTTCTCGTTGGTTAGATCGGTGCGGATTAACATGTGACTTATTGATCGAAGCTTCTCTTTTTTAAGCTTCGTTATTCATCTTGCGCCATTTCCTGAAGGACTTGTCGCCGCCGCAGAACCGCCTTACGATTCACGCAGAGCATCGTGGCCACGCAAGCGGAACATGGAAGCATTGGATAGAGATCGCGGAAAGATCGGCGCGGCAATAGGGAGAGTTCCGAGCGGATGCTCGATCCTGACTGCTTCGCATTGCGATCGATCGTCGGGCTTGTTGGTCTCCTGGGTTCAGCAAGCGGCCTTTGAGCCTCCGTCCATCAGTGTCTGCGTCAAGCGCGGCCGCCCGATCGTACAACTTCTGGAAGCCTCGCGGCAGTTCATGCTTAATGTGATTGGCGAAGATCCGACGGCCATGTTTCGACACTTCGGTCGGGGATTCACTCTGGACGAAGATGCCTTCGCCGGACTTCAAACCACGCCCACCGAATTCGGGCCGATGATCGACGACTGCATCGCCCACCTCGGCTGTCGAATGATCCAGAAAATTTCCGTCGGAGACCATGACCTCTACGTGGCCGAGGTCGCGGCGTCCGCCGTCGTCAACGGCGACAAACCCTACACGCACCTGCGGTCAACGGGTTTGTCGTACTGAGATATGGACGCAATTCGGCGACACGATCCGTTCGCGCTGATCCGAGCGTGGAGCGGTAGCGACACGACAATCGTTCCGGTGCCTTCCTTGATCCGCTCGCTTCCGCTCGCGGCTCGGATCAGGATCCCGAATGCCGACTTGAATCACTAACGGAGGAAGAAGCTGTGCTATATTCCCAAACCGACGGACAAATCATTAGCAGTCCGCGCCGTCGGATGGCCAGGAGCACCGATGGCCCGGCAGTCGGCGTCGAACTCCCTGGACACCGCGAAGAGTTCGTCCGCGATTCGCTCCGCATCCCAGCCAAGAACAGGGGCGAGGTGATCAACAATGCGGGGGAGCTCGGACTGACCTCCATGTTCGGCAAGAAAATAAATCGACGTACGGCGTTTCACCAGGTCGAGAAGATGACACACTTGTTCGGACTTGCAAAGGTATGCCAGCTCCGCGAGGCAGTAGGGGAGGTCCGCAAATAGCGGTTCGCCAGGGCTGCCGTCTCGGCCCGTGTCCTCCAAGATCGTCGCGGCGTCTCGGCCATAAAGCCGCACCAGATGGGCGACCATATTCCCGGAGGCGGTTGATCCGTTTGATCCGGAATGAAGCTCCGCGATCCACCTCGCGGTTTCGGTTTGGGATAATCCCGGCCACAGCGGTGCCTTGCGCAGGCGGTGACGCAAGTCGGCGTCTCTGTTGTGGTGAGCAAGCAGCCGGTCCACTTCATCGACGGCCTGCTCGGCCATTCGACGAAATGTCGTGAGCTTGCCGCCGTTTACCGTGACGAGGCGACGTTCTCGATCAACCACCACTTCGGACTTGCGCGAAAGACTGTTCTTGGAACCGCCCCCTTGATCGACGATCGGTCGGACTCCGGCGAAGGCGCAACGGATGTCGCCGCGGGTGAGGCCGCAGGCGGGAAAATACCGGGTGAAACTGGTATGCAAGTCATCGATCTCGTCGGCATCAGGGCGAACGTCGCGCAAATCGCCTTCATAGCTTGATTCCGTGGTCCCCACGATGATCCGCGTTTCCCAGGGAATCACCCAGAGCGGGCGCAGATCACGAACACTGCGGATAACGATCGCGTCATTGCCGAATCCCTTGGGACGCTCCAGAAGGATGTGGCTGCCCTTGATCCATTTGAGCGGCATCGGATCACCACCCAGGAGCCTCGTTGTTACCGGCGACCACGGGCCGGTGGCGTTAACAATGCTCTTCGCCCGCACCGCGAAGCGCGTCCCGTCGAATTCAGCATGAAACTCCGTGGCCCACGCCTTGCCATCGAAACTGGCCCGTTCAAGCAAAGTGTAATTGCGTAGCACCGCGCCAGCCGTTTGCGCGGTTCGCAGAGTTGCCATCACCAGACGCGCATCATTGGTTTGCGCGTCCCAGAAGGAAACGGCGAAGGGATGTTCGCGAAGAGTCGGAAAGTTGCTCCTCAGTCTCCCACTGAAGAGAGAGCTGGATCGCCGTCCTCCATGAATCCAGTCGACGGCCCCGTACAGTTGCAGGCCGCTTAGCGTCAGGAGCCACTTTGGAAAACGGTGCCCTTCAAAGGGGATCACGAATCGCAGCGGGGTGACGAGATTGGGCGCGAGCTGGTTGAGCAGGCGGTCGCGCTCCACGATCCCTTCCATGACCAGTCGGAAGTGTCCGTGTTCGAGATAGCGAAGCCCGCCGTGGATGACCTTGGAGGTCAGGTGGCTTGTGCCGGATGCAAAGTCGTGGGAATCGACCAGGAGAGTGGTCAGTCCGCGCATCGCCGCGTCTCGCGCCACCCCGGCCCCGGTAATGCCTCCTCCGAGGATTAGACAATCTACCTCAGTCGGCAATGGCGCAATCGAAGGCATCACCGTTGCTGCGCTCGCGGTTCAGGCTGCACCAGCTTCGCCCGCCTTGGCAATGTCCGGGGCCGCGGCGAGGACTTTTTCGAAGGCTTTCGCATATTGATCGAGCAAGGGGCGGTCCGCCGAGGGGAACCACGGGAGTTGAATCAAGGTCGCGTTCGCTGCGGTCGTCCGCTTCAAAGCGTCGGCACGGTACGTCGGCAGCGTCTCCCGCGGCAGCGATTGCAAGCGGGCGATTTCGATGAAGCGACTCTCTGTGAAGACCGGCTGCTGATGCAGCAACGGATACTTGGGTTTCACGACATCGCAACCCTCGGCTCGAAGGGCGGCCACAAGACAATCCGTCGTGAGACGTGTGCGTGATTCGTCGTTCTGAACGATGAACAGGAAATACGTCCGTTCCACGTCGCCGGGTGGCAGGAAAGTATTGATCCCCAGTTTTTCCAGCCGCTTCGAGAGGTACTCGATATTGGCGTTGCGTCGGGCGTTGCGTTCGGCCATGTGCCGAAACTGCACTCGCGCCACCGCGGCCGATAGGGGGGCCATGCGGTGTTTCAATCCGAACCCAGTGCCCGCGTAGCGCCGCGCGGGCGTTTGCAAGGGGAGGATTCGCTCGAAGTGCCCGAGGCAGAGTGCATTCTCGTGAATCGCGTCGTTGTTGGTGACCAGGATTCCGCCCTCGCCGGCGGGAGCCAGCTTATTCGTCTGAAGGCTGAACACCGCGGCGTCGCCAAGCGTCCCGACCAACCGCCCGCGCCACTTGGACCCGTGGGCATGGGAGGCGTCTTCAAAGACTTTAAGGTTGTGCCGCTCCGCAATCCCCAGCAGAGCATCCATCTTCGACGGCATTCCCCACAGGTGAACGACAACCATCGCCCGCGTTCGCGAAGTGATTTTTTTCTCCACGTCGTCAGGGTCGAGGCCAAGCTGGTCCGGTTCACTTTCACAAAAAATTGGTACCGCGCCGCACCACAAGACGGGCATTACCGAGGCCCAGTACGTTGCCGACGGGACCAGCACTTCATCTCCAGGTTGTAAGCCGAAGCCGTTCAATGCGGCGAAGATGGCCGAAGTTCCATTGCAGCAGGCCAGGCAATGCTTAACCCCAAGCCAAGTCCTATAATCTTTTTCAAGCTCCTGGGTTACTCGATGAAGGGACAGTTCGCCGGAACGCAAGACATCCGTCACGGCGGCGACATCTTCGTCGGTAATGATGGGCCAGCGGTTGGCTTCCTGCTCGTCTAGGGTTACCGCCTTGGCACCGCCCAAAATCGCCGGTCGTTCCGCCGTCACCGCAATTGTCACACTGAGCCTCCTATAAAGTGGGGCAAATTGTAACATTCACCGCCAGGTGGATGCAAGCCCGTCTGATCGAACCGGAAGGGTCCGATAGGCGACTTGTATTGCGCGGCCCCATCTGCTATGATTCACCATAATGTTCGGCCCGGCTGTTCGGGGATGGAACAGAGGGAGCGGGAATGCGCCTGTCTCTACGCGCTCATAGTATCGCTAAGTAAATGGCGTGAACGGCGGAGTTCGCGCGGGGTACATTACGGAGGTCGATTGCAATGGCGTCTACACGGAACGGGCGTTCGGCCCGACATACTACAGCGGCGGTTGCGTTTACTCAGGTCGAATTGCTGGTGGTGATCGGGATCATCGCGATGCTCGCGGCTGTTCTCCTCCCGTCGGCGGAATCCGCGCGCAGCGATGACAAGCCCGGACGCGGCGCCGCAGCTCAGGCTCGGCATGTTGGCCAAACGGTTAGCGCGGTTTCACAACCGAAGGTGAGATCGTCCCCGACCGCAAGTGTACTGAACGATCTGAGGATGACGACCAGCGCAACGATGCCCACGGCACATGTCAATGCCTCGGTCGCCGTTACCGGACCCCCAAATGATCTTTGTACGGACGCAATCCATGTGGCGGTTCCGTCGAGTACGGCGGGAACAACGGTTGACGCAACCATCGACGTTGGTTTCCCGTCTCCTTGCGGTGATGATGATGGGATTTTCGCTCCGGGCGTGTGGTATTCCGTTACGGGAACCGGCCACACCATGTCGGCGACGACCTGTAATGCCGCCACGAATTATGATTCGCAGTTGACGGTCTATTGCCCGAATTGCGCCACTCCGCAGTGTGTGACCGGCAATGACGATGCCTGCGGTCCCAGTCCCGGGTATCAATCTCGGGTGACCTGGTGCTCGCAGTTGGGTCAGACCTATTTTATTCTCGTGCATGGATACGATGTGCTTGATGTCGGGCCGTTTCAATTGGATGTGTCTACCAATGGGGTGGCGTGTAGCCCGCCGGTTGACTGTCAGCCTCCATCGCCTTGCGACCTGACATGCGGCCCGAACCAGATCCCTGAGAACGAAGCGAATTGCGGTCTCCCCAATGACACCATCAACGGAGGTTGCAACTCCACTCCGAATGTTTTTTTGCCCATCGCGTGCGGTGAATCGTATTGCGGAACCGCCGCGTTTAATGGCAGCGCTCGCGACACCGATTGGTACAAGCTGGTCCTGGCCGCGCCGACGACAGTGACATGGACGGTCTCCGCCGAGTTCGCTTTCCTGGCGGGCGTTGTCGAGACGGCCGGGGTCGACTCTTGTCTGGGAGTAAGCGGCTTCCGTGCTTTCGACTTTGGATCGGCGTGTGAAACGGTTAGCGTGATCTCCAACCTCCCCGCGGGGACATGGTACCTGTTCGTGGCACCTGATTTTGCGGGGCCCGTCGTGCCCTGCGGGAGAATATACAGGGCTGCTCTTACTTGCGAGGATGAGCCGGAGACGTCGTGTTGTTTGCCGGATGGCACGTGCCGTTCTGAAGTAACCCCTAGTGATTGTCGCCAGGCCGGCGGAGTTCCGCTGGGACCGACCTCGGGATGCCAGGGTGATCACAATAGCGACGGCATTGACGACGCCTGTTTCGCGGAGCCTTGCGCCCAATGCGGCCCGGGACAGCATTGGATTCACAATCCGCCGTGTCCGCCGGGTGGAACCGGCTCGGACACACTGCCCTCCGGCGCCGTCGCGGGGATTGACCTTAACGACGATTGCATCGCGGATGTTAACTTCGTGGTGGGTGGTCCGGTGACGATCCGCAAGCGAGGCCCATTCGACGACTCAGGGCAATACCCGGGGCTTCGTCCGGTTGATGGCCATCTGGACGTCATTGACACGGAAATCGTGGCGATGACATTGACCGGGGGAGGAGTAACGCTGGTAGCCGGTGCGGGTCTGGGCGCCACGCCGCTGCTTCCTTCACGCGGGACCGTCGCCGAACAAGGCGGGAATCCGGCGCTGGCTGACAGCTTCTTTGACGTGTTCTTTGAGATCGAATACGCACCCGGCCAGTATGCGTATAACCGAACCGCAGTGCGCGTACAGACTGTAATCGAGTGTCTTCCGCCTGATGGGATTTATGCCCACGTGACCGGCTGTCTCCCGCTGTTCACTTCGCCACATCCAGGCCAGGGAACGTTCGTGGGGAACCTGGTTTCCGCCAACCACTTCACCTATCCAGGGTGTTGTTTCGGCGATCAATGCCATGAGCTCCCGACGCAGGTGTGCGAGGGTGAGGGTGGAAAGGTGGTGCCGAGCTGCCTCGGCGACGCCGATGACAACGGCGTTGACGACGCCTGTGAACAGGGGGCATGCTGCATCCCGAGTTGCGGTCCAGGCGGCGTATGTCCGGCTATTGAGAATTGCCAGGGCAATCCCACCTGTTATTGCTTCCGGATTGCCGAGGACGGGGGGAATTGTGCATCTGACTTTTTCTGCAACGAGCATTTGAATTGTCCCAACGGTAATAGCGACTGCCCGCCGGGCGAAGTCTGCTACGTGGAAACTTGTTGCACCGTGCCGACGTGTGGTCCGGCGGAATGCGAGACGCCGTCCACGGCCGCGCCTCTTGATCCCAATACCGGCCCGACTGCGGGTGGTGGACCGAGCGAAGTCAGCGGTAACCCGAATCCAGTTTCTGAATGCGTCGAAACCACTCGGGTACGCTGTGAGAACCTTGGCGGCGTCTTCCAGGGAGCGCACACCGTATGCACTCCGGAGACTTGCGCGCCCGGCGCGGTGGAGATCGACCGTTTCCCGAACACGACGGCACAAATGGATTTGCAACTCCCGGACGGCACTTCGTACCTCATCGACCTGAGTGGTCCGACGACGGTACACGTTTTCTTCGAGGGCCCCGTCGAGGGTATGGCTGATGATGACAATGGGAACAATCTGGACGAAGTTCGGACGGAGATGGTGGACATGCAGCTGACCGGACTTAGCCCGGTTGGACCGGTGTTGGTCCGCCTGCATCCCACGAAACCGTCGCGTGGAATCATCGAGGAAACGGTTGACACCCAGACCGGGCGGTTGGACGTTCCTCCATTTGCCCCGAATGGGACCGCAAACAGCTTCTTTGACGTGTTCTTCGAGATTCACGTCCAGGGGCTTGTGTTCCACACGCAAGAGCCTAAGCGGATGTCCAGCGTGATCACGCACAAGCCGCCGGCACCGGGCGACACCTATGAGAACCCGGATAAGATTCCGTTGCTCGACGAGTTCGGAAATGAAACGGGCATCACCATCGGTGCCGGCAGCCACACCCCCAATCCCAAGTGCGGCAGCCCGGGAACCGGTGATTGCTACGCGCCCCACGAATCGCCGTTCTGCAATAATGAGAGATGCTGCGAGTGCGTCTGCGCTGAAGTCCCTGCTTGTTGCGAAGAGGGTTGGACCTTGAATTGCGCGGAGTTGGCCCGCTTAATCTGCGTGCAGCCCACGGTCGTCAAGTGGGAATCGGTAGTTACACACACGGGTCCGGCGCCGCCCAATGGACCTGTCGGACCGGTGGCCCTTGAAATCCTGGCTACGGGATTCTCGGAGCCGAGAAGCGCGGTCAGTACGATCGTTGTGACCTTCGATCATCCGATCGATCCGGATTCGGCTGATGCTGACAACGTCAATCTATGCGGTAGGAACTTGGATGGGCCTCTGGACTTGAGCGGTATTGCCATCTCAGTGGGATTGTCTCCTGACAATACCAAGATGGAGATCAAGTTCGATCCGGGTCTTCCCAATTACGCACGTTACAGCATCTCCCTGAAGGGGTTGCGCGGACGTTGCGGTGGACTGGTGAAGGCCGGTACCGGCGGATTGTCGCGGGTCTTCACGGCGCTTCAGGGCGATTACACCAACGATCGTCGAGTGAACGCGACCGATCTCGGTGGGGTACGAAACCTTGTCCCCACCAACCCGATTAATCCAGCAACACTGAATGAGGTCCGGGGCGACCCGAACAGCAGTGGTAATATCAATGCCACCGATTTGGGACTCATACGAGGTAGAGTGGGCCAAGACGCCCGTGAAATACCCGATCCGGTGTGCCCGTAACGGCTACGGACGACGGTAAGTAAGTGATCGTAGGGTGCCCGTACAGCAATGTACGGGCACCCTTTTTTCTTGGGCGTAATTTGTGCATAGATCGTTGCGGCGAAACCTGCCGGTTGGATCGATCAGAGTGAATCATGCAAGCAATTACAGGGTTGTTTCATCCCCGACTTCTATGCACCGAGTCCACAATTCGTTAGGATGCCCGTTGGAGGGGTGAATAGAATCCTTGTGGGTCGCTTCGCATTGCGTTCCCAGCCGATAGTTGGTTGTAAATACCCGTGGGGTGGTTGTCCGCCCTCCATAGGGTAGACCGCCCGTATCCTGCAATCCTCTGAACTGCTGCCGGAGCGGTGCGTAGGCGCTTGCAGTGGTTGTCGATGAGCAAATCATGCGGATTGAGGGTTTAGACAGCCGGAATCGTCGGACGCGGGCATGCATCGCGGTCCTTCTTGCGCTAGGGGCGGCAATCGGGGCGGGTCGCGCGGAAGCTCAGGAGGCGGGCGACCTGATACGTATCGTGCCCGCTCGGCACGACTCACCGGGCTTCAACCTGGAGGGCGCGCCGCTTCTGATAGACACTTCCGCGCCGGTGGTCAACCTTCTTCAGCGGGCGGAGGAAGGGATCGCGCGCGGGGACTGGAAGCTGGTTATCGATTCATTGCAACGCGTGATCGACGACCCCGAAGGTGCCTTGGTCGCTCGGTCGGAAGGGACTTCGGCGCATGGAATCCTCTACGAGTCAGCTCGACGTCAGGCGGCGAGCGTTCTGGCGGGGTTGCCGGCGGAGGGGTTGCTCGCGTATCGGCTGTTTTACGACGGGGGAGCAAAGCGAATCTTCGAGCGGGCGCGAGTAGAGCATGACCATGAGGCCCTGCGACTCATAGCCAGCCGTTATCTGTTGACTTCTTACGGGGATGATGCATCCGAGGTCTTGGCCTCTTGGGCGCTGGATGAGGGGCGGCCCGGGGAGGTTCTGGCCCTCCTCACCGACCTAGTTGAACTGGTGCCCGACCGAGACGTGCCGGAGCAGCTCGTGATCGGCAAACTCACCGCCGCGTACGCCATGCTTGGCCAGATGGAAAAAGCCAGGGAGGTCGTCGCGGCCTGGGAAAGGCAAGTAGGCAAGGAGGCAACGAGGCAAGGAGGAGACCATGATCCGTGTCTCGATGCCCCATGGCCTAATTGCCTTGCTGCCTTGCTGCCACGTTGCATCGGGGCGGGACCGGTCCCACATGGTCGCGTTACGGTTTGGGGCGAATATCAGCCGGGGCCGCCGCTGAATCCGAGTCTGGGGGCGTCGGTGCCGTGGATGTATGAACTGCCGGGATCCACCGCGGACCTTTGGCGACGCATCTTTGACGACGATCCGTCCGCGGCACTCGTTCTCCCATTGAGCCAATTCGTTTCCGACGGGACCCGGCTGTTCGTTCGGAAGGCGGATGGCTGTGTAGCACTCGACCTGAATGACCTCATGGTGTCATGGGAATCGATCCAGCGACGGCCGAGTCGTCGTATCCGACCGGACGGCAACGCGCCGATCGCACGAAACAATGCATCCAAGCAACCACCGGAGGAGCGGGAAGAAAACTACATCGGCGGTGCGATTTCCATAGCCCACGGTTTGGTATTCGCCGTGGAGACGGGAGGCGTCGGCGGTAGATTGGATCCCACGCCCGCCGTGCTTCCACCCAATCGAATGACGGGTGTCAAGTCGGCACCTACTCGACTGGTCGCCCATGACGCTGGGAGCGGAGAGCTTCGCTGGCAGATCGGAACGGGTGACGATCCTGAAGACGAACTTTCCGACGTCCAGTTTCGCGCGGCGCCGGTCGGAGTCGGGGGTCATCTTTGGGTTCCGTACTTCAAGCAATCTGACCTTTTTGTCGCGGTTCTGAATCCGACGGATGGGTCCCTTGTTCGAAGTGTTCTCCTGGGATCGGCGCGGGAGCCGATCAACCCCGTCGCCCCGACACTCCTGCAATCCACTCACGACGGGCTGGTCTTTGTGCCCTCTGGCTTCGGGGCGTTGTTCGCCTTAAACGCCGCGGACGTAACTGTTCGTTGGGCCTATCAGTATGATCGCGGCCATCAACCGCGACGCGATGCACGTCGGACCCCGGTTACGGCGTGGCTGCCCACCGCGCCGGTCGTGGCAGGCGGTTTGGTCCTGCTGGCCGCGACCGATCGGCAGGAACTGTTGGCTCTCTCGGCGAGCAGGGGCGAGAAAAGATGGTCGGCGTCGGTGGATCATAGCTCCTACGTCATCGCCGCGGACTCGACCCGCATTTGGCTGGGTGGGCGGAACATCTCTTGTCTGTCTCTTGCCGATGGCAAGCCCGTGTGGACCACGCGCCTGGTCGCCGTCCCCACGGGGCGGGGCGTCGTTTCCGGGGAAACGATTTTTGTCCCGACATCCGAGGGATTATTGTCTCTCGACGCCGACACCGGCGAAGGTCTCGGCGTGCAGCCGACGCCGCCGTCGCAAACTCCGCTGGGCGACTTGTTCTGTTCGGGCACAGCGCTCTTCAGCATCGACCCGTCGTCGGTGCGCAAGTTCCCGGACCTTGAACGTACCCACACCACGGCGCTGGCGCGTCGTGCGCAGCATCCGACGGACCCGGCTGCGGCGATTCAATTAGCGTGGATTGAACTGCTGCGCGGTGAGCCGGGATTGGCGAATGACGTACTTCAACAGATTTCAACCGCCGCTCTGGAGGTTCACGACGCGGGTAGACGTCAGTTGGAGTCCCCGTCCCGCGTACGCATGGAGACGGCCATTTCCCTGGCTGAGAAAGCGCCGGGCGGATCGCCGGAAGCATTGCGTTGGCTTCAAGTAGCCAGCGAGTCGGCTCTCGCCGGTGCGGACCGACTTCGCTGCCGATTGGCCATCGCTGATCAACACATCGTCGGGGATCGGTATGCGGAAGCGTATGAAAACCTGTTGCAACTCGGGCTCAGCCCCGAAGCCGATCGGGTGGTTCATGCGACGGAGTCCGTTGAGACCTTGGCGCGTACGCAAATCGCGGAGCGATTGAAAACCCTTCGGGAGAAGTTAAGCACAGAACAGGTTTCACGGCTCGACAAGGAAATCGGTCGGCAGGTTTCTTTGGCGCGGCAGAGCTTGCGGGATGGTAGGGAAGTCCGAAATGCTCGCGGCCGTCTCCAGGCGCTGGCCGATCTTGCCACCATTGGGGCAGGGGGGCAGAAGGCCCTCCTGGAACTTGCGAATTGGGAGCAAGGCGAGCTTCGGTTTGAGCGAGCCGAGCAGCTTCTGATGGAAGGGGCGCGGCGTCGTTTTGATCTCGGCGCGGTGGCGGCGACGCTGGAATTGTGCGAACTCTACGGCCCTTCCGCCCAAGATCAGATTTCCGCGATGATGCCGTGCCTGGACGCGCTGGAAGAGCGATATGGGTCGGAGCCGTTCCCGGAAGAATACTTGTCATTGCCCGCAGCCGAGGCGAATGTCAGTCGTCCCGGCGCTGGGGGATTGGTTACGGAATGGGTCACACAAGTCCGCAGCGCCATACCATCCGCCGTTCGTGACGCTTATCACGCAACGTCCAGCGATTCTCGTCACAATCCGGCGGAACGGACCGAGTGGAGCGAGGACGCGGCGTGGTCGTATCACGCCCCGGAAGGTTCTTACCTGGGCCGCTTCGTTCGCGTCGAGTCCGCCGAGGACGTTGAGGGTGCCTTTGGTGGGTCGCCCTTGTTGAATGATCGGGTGCTGCTCTATCGAACGGATGGTGTGTTGGATTGTATTTCCGCGCAGCGCGGAGAATTGTTATGGCAGAGCCGTTTACAGGTTCCCGAAGTATTCGGGGAGCCTCCCGCCTTGCCGAACAACACCCCGCCCCTGGAGCCAACCCGCCGCGCGGTGACGGACGGGCAAATCGCAGTGTTCAATCATGCCGACGGGCTCTTCGCAGTGGGGATTGTCACCGGCCGAAGGTTGTGGGTGAGGCCTTACGAATTCTTTAACGAATCGAACGATTCTTCCAGGCGGGATTGGGCGATGTCGGCCGTGGATGGGCTCCTCGCCGCCTCGCCACGGCAGGGCCGGTTGACGCTGATGCGGATGATCGACGGATTCACTGTTTGGGAGCGCGACCTCCGTGGTGAACCGGTGGACGCGATCTGGATGAACGCGGACCGGGTCATTGCCGCCGATGCGACGCGCCAGCGGGTTCACTTGTATGACCGCGCCGACGGGCGATTGGTCAAGCAAATCCTTTTTCGACAGGCCGATCCCTCGCAACGGATCGCCGGTCTCGTCCGAACCGGCGGGTTGATCGTCGGACCCGATGCCGCGGGAGCGTCCCATGGCGTCATGGCCGTGGACGACGCCCTGGGCAACCTGGTCTGGAGGATCGAATTGGACAAGCCCGCCGTGCAGCTCTTTGAACTGCAGGAGGGGTACGTGGGCATCGGGCTGGGTCACGGCATGGTCCGCATCGTCGATGCCAACAACGGTGAGACGATCCAGGAGCGACAGGTCTCGGGTGCGCAAAGCGTGACCGGCGGCATGTTGTTCGACGGATTGCTGGTGGTGCGCGCGGATACCGTCCGTGGACAGAAACAGTCCGTCCAATTGGCGGCCTTCGACGTCGCCACCGGTGAGGAGGTCTGGCGACGGGAGGACATCAGTTCGGTCATCTATCCCGACGAACCGATGCGCATCGAAAACGGAGCGATCCCGGCATTGGTGGAGAAAACGCATACGGAGATTTCGCCGGCGGGCGCCGCCATGCCCAGAACGCGATCGGCGCTGGTGTTGATCGATGCACGCACGGGACGTAACCTAGGGGTTGGTACCGATCTGACTCCCTCCGGAATGGGAAATCGGTTCACCGGGGACGTGGTCATGCGCCGGGGCGCCGTGGTCGTAGGCACGCAGCGCACCATCAACGCCTATCGGGGCACCACCGTGGAACGCGATGGGGCGGGGAGAAACTACTAGATGCGGAACGCAGGGACGCGAAGTCGCTGGATCGTCAGAACGCGGAAGGCGGAAATCTCCGTCTTCTGCGCCACCGCGATCCTGTATCTAGCCTGTCCATCGATGGGGCAGGCGCTTGAGGCGGAGCAGACTCCGGCCGTTGGTGAGTCGCCCAAGCCGCTTCGTTTACCCAAGGGCATTACGCCGGAGGCCTATCAGGCCATCGAGCGCGGGCTGGCCTATCTGGTCCGTCACCAGGATCGGCAGGGGTCGTGGGCGAACAAGGGGGCGTTCGGAGAGTATCCCGTGGCCATGACCGCACTCGCCGCAACCGCCCTGCTCATGGATGGAAATACCACCACGCAGGGACGATATGCTCCGCAGGTCGATCGGGCCGCCAACTATATCCTGCGCTCCGCACAAGAGTCCGGACTCATCGCCCGCGGGGACGAGGATGCGCGGCCGATGTACGCTCATGGTTTTTCGCTGCTGTTTCTGGGGCAATTGTACGGCATGACCGAAGACCCCACTAGGGCGCGGCATATGCACGAGGTGCTCCAGCGGGCGGTGCAGCTCACGGCTCGGGCACAAAGCGAGGCCGGAGGGTGGATCTATACGCCGACCGCCAATGCCGACGAAGGGTCCGTCACCATCACCCAGGTGCAGGGGCTGCGCTCCTGCAAAAACGCGGGCATCACCGTCCCGAAGGACGTCATCGACGACGCCATGAAATACCTCGTGGATTCACAGAATAGTGACGGGGGAATACGCTACTCTCTTCGCACGCCGGGAGGCGAATCGCGCCCGCCTATCACCGCGGCGGCGGTCTGTTGCTGGTACAACGCGGGCGAATACACAAACCCTCTGGCCAAGAAGGCGCTGGAGTTTTCCAAAGATCGGATCCGTCCCACGGGCACTTCGGGCGGGCACGACTTCTACGCCCATCTCTACCTATCCCAGGCTTTGTACATCTCTTCCGATCCCTATTGGGACGAATACTTTGCTCGCCGGCGCGATTACATGCTGTCGATCCAGCATTCGGATGGGGCGTGGGTCGGAGACGGCGTGGGCGACATTTACGGCACGGCCGTCGCTCTCATCATCCTCCAACTCCCATACAATCAACTTCCGATCATGCAACGGTAAGGTCATGCGGAGTAGGGAGGGTGGAATTCGGAAGTTCTCGGCACTCCGAATGCACCATTCCGCATTCGGACGGTTATTAAGGGCATGGAGTAAAGAATGAAAGATCAGTTAGAGACCAGAAGACAAGCCGCGGTTGAAGCGGGCGATGATCGTGAGACGATCGACCAACTTCGCTCGGCCTATGCACGTATCCGCGGTGAACTAGGTAAAGTGATCGTCGGTCAACAAGAGGTGCTGGAACAGCTCTTGATCGCGTTGTTCGCCGGAGGACACTGCATCCTGGAAGGCGTGCCGGGATTGGCCAAGACCTTGACCATCTCCACCCTCGCCCGTTGCCTGACCCTTTCATTCAAGCGAATCCAATTCACGCCCGACTTGATGCCTTCGGACATCACCGGCACGGAGGTGATTCAGGAGGATCGCGCGACGGGAACGCGGGCGTTCAAGTTCCTTCGAGGCCCGATCTTCGCTAATGTCATTCTTGCCGATGAGATCAATCGAACGCCGCCCAAGACGCAGGCGGCGCTGCTGGAAGCCATGCAGGAACGCCAGGTGAGCGCCGGCGGCGAGCGTCACGAACTGGCCCTGCCTTTCTTCATCCTGGCCACGCAGAACCCCATCGAGCAGGAGGGTACCTATCCGCTGCCGGAGGCGCAGCAGGATAGGTTCCTGTTCAAGGTCTTCATCGGGTACCCATCATACGAAGAGGAATACTCCGTGGCAGATCGAACCACGGGTCAATCCGATCCCGCGATCCAGCCCATTCTGTCGGGGGCGGATATTCTTCGGTTCCAGCAATTGGTCCGGCGCGTGCCGGCGGCGAAGGACGTGATACGCCACGCCCTCGACCTGGTGCGTGGAACGCGCCCCGACGAGGCCAAGGCGCCGGCGTTTGCAAAGAAAATGATCACCTGGGGGGCGGGGCCACGCGCGGTGCAGGCGCTGATCCTCGGTGGAAAGGCGCGGGCCGCATTGAATGGACGCAATCATGTTTCCACCGACGACATCCGCGCCCTGGCCCACCCGGTCCTGCGGCACCGCATTGTGACGAACTTTTCCGCCGAGGCGGAGGGCTATACCTCCGATCGGATGATCGACGATTTATTGGATAGCATTCAACCTTACACCACCCCCCTGGATGCCGATGAGCGAATTCGCAAAGTACTTTCGACCTGAAGTGTTGAGTAAGATTTCGCGCTTGGAGCTGCGCGCCCGCCACGTGGTCGAGGGGTTTGTGAGCGGCATGCACAAGAGCCCCTACAAGGGCTACAGCGTGGAGTTCGCCAACCACCGCCCCTACGTGCCCGGCGACGATCTTCGACACCTGGATTGGCGGGTGTACGCCAAGGCCGACCGCTACTTCATCAAGGAATACGAAGAAGAAACGAACATGCGGGTCCACCTGCTGCTGGACTGCTCCGGCTCCATGGCCTACCCGGAACATCCCGGAACGGGTCGTATGACCAAGTGGGATTATGCATCAACGGTCGCCGCGTCGCTGGCCCACTTGCTGGTTTACCAGCAGGACGGCGTCGGATTAACGCTTTTCGACAGCCAACTCCGTCGGCAGCTCCCCGTTTCGTCCAATCGCGCCATGCTGGCGGATTTCACGGAGGCAATCGTAGCGAGCGCGCCGCGGGACAAGACGGACTTGAAGATCCTGTTTCACCAGCTCGCCGGGCGCATTCCCAGACGCGGGATGGTGGTCATTCTCTCCGACCTGCTCACCGACGCGGATGATATCATTCGTGGTTTGCAGCGGTTCCGTTACGGGCGGCAAGACGTGCTCGTTCTGCACGTGCTCGATCACGATGAGTTGCAATTCCCTTTCTCCGACCGAACGCTGTTCGAGGGCATGGAAGACATCAACCTGGAAGTATTGACCGACCCGCAATCCTTGCGCGGCAGCTACCTGTCCGCATTGGAGGTTTTTCTGAATAAGCTTCGCCGCGCATGCCTGGACCAGAAGGTTGACTACGCCCTCATCAGCACCGCCGACTCGCTGGACGTGGCGCTGACGACGTTTCTGGCCACACGAATGCACCGTCAGAGGGCGAAAGCATGATGATTTCCAATTTCCAATTTCCAATTGCCAATTACCTGTCGTTTGTGGAACTGAGCGCCAATTGGCAATTGGCAATCGGCAATCGGCAATTCCAATTCTAGGGCTATTTACCGATGGATGCACCGAATCTCTTTCTAGCCGTCTTCATCACTCCCGCCCTCGCCTGGGCCGGGGCGGGGGCCGTGGCCGCGCCGATTCTGATTCACCTGCTCGCGCGGCGGCGGTTCAAGCGCATCCGGTGGGCGGCCATGGACTTCCTGATCGACGCCGAACGTCGCAACCGCCGCCGCATCCGCATGGAAGAATGGATCCTGCTCGCGCTGCGCTGCCTGGCGGTGGCGCTTCTCGGCTTGATGGTTGCGAGGCCGTTCATCACCCCGTCGGGGCTGGCGTCGGTGTGGGGCGGGTCGCGGCGCGTCGAACGAGTCTTCGTCCTCGATGATTCCTTCAGCATGGATTATCAGTCGCCGGAAGGGTCGCCATTTGAGCGGGCCAAGTCCGCCGTTCGACGCTTGATCGAATCCGTTCGCGCGGAGACGCCTGATGACACGGTGACCATTTTGCGCATGTCCGACCCGGGAAGGCCGGTCGAATCCGGGACGTCGCTGGATGACCAGGGTGCGGAGGAGTTGATTGCCCGGCTCACGGCCTTGAATGCGTCGGAGCGATCCATCGACCTGTCCGCGGTGTTCGAGGGGGTGGTCTCGGCGGTGCGACGCGATCCGGGGATCGTCAACGTTGCGGTCTACGTTCTGAGCGATTTTCAACGCGCGGATTGGGTGCGGCGCGAGGGGCCGTCCGACGCGGATCGAGGCGAAGTGGGCCTTGCGGATTCGCTCGCGGAATGGGCCTCCAAGGAACGCGGACTGCGGATGGTGTTCATCAACGTCGGAGAAGGTGAGGCGTTCAATACCGCCTTGACCGAGGCCACGCTGCAGGGTGGGCAGGTGGTGGCGGGGACTACGGGATCGGTGCGGGCGAAGGCGGTCAACTATTCGAATCGGTCGCTCGACGGACTTGAGCTTCAGGTGAGCGTGGGCAATAAATCGCAAGCTCCCAAGACGATTCCTTCGCTTGCCGAACGACAGGTCGCGGTGGTCGATCTGGAAGTCGATTTTCCTCAGCCCGGCGACGAGTCCGTGCGCGTCGAGATTCCCCGTGACCCCTTGCCTCTTGATAACGTCCGCTACGTCGCTGCGGAGGTGGTCAGCGCCGTTCGCATTCTTCTGGTGAATGGCGAGCCTTCGGCTGACGAGTATGACGACGAGGTCGCCTTGCTTGCGACGGCTCTGCGGCCGGAGGGGGAAGTGTTCAGCGGCCAGGAGGTCGTCGTCGTCGATGAGCAGGGACTCGCCGATGCGAACCTCGCGAAGTTTCACGCCGTGGTCCTGGCCAACGTTTATCGCATCGGCGAGCCGACGATCGAATCGCTCGAACTTTTCGTGCGGCAGGGCGGCGGCGTTGTCTTCTTCCTCGGCGATCAGGTTGACCCTGATCTCTACAACGCTACGCTCTTCAGAAGCGACGAGGGACTGCTTCCGGCGGAACTGGGGGAGATCGTTCGGCCGGCGGATGCCGCTCACCTCGTGGTGACGGATCGGTTGCACCCGGCCCTGCGTGCGGTGGGGCGTGAAGATGATCCGCTGGGCATCTCGCAGATTCCATTCTTCGAGTATTTTTCCTGTCGCGGTGTGCAGGTGTCGGGGATCGGGGATCAGGGACCGGGGGAAGCTCAATCCCCGACCCCCGATTTCCGATCCCCTGCAGTTCCATCCGACCAATCCACCCGCGTCATCGCTCGATTCGATACGGGCGACGAGCATCCCGTGATCCTGGAACGTTCTTTCGGTCAGGGGCGCGTGCTGCTGGTCACAACCGCTGCTGACAAGGAGTGGAACCAGTGGCCGGATCATCCGACCTTCTTGCCGGTCATTACCGAGCTGATTCGGTATGCGGCTCGTCGGGCGAGTGCCGGAGCTGAGCAGAGAGTGGGTGCGCCGCTGGAAATATCGATCGATCCGGCGGCCTTCAATGCGGACGTTCTGGTCCGCAGTCCGGCCTATCCCAACGAACCGGAGGCGAGCGTAACGGCGACGCCGTCGGCGGATGGTCGTGGACTCACCCTCCAATGGGAACACGTCGAAACTGCGGGAATCTACCAATTCGTGCTTCGACGTCTCGATGGCAGTGAAGCAGTTCGTTTGGCCGCGGTCAACGTTGATCCGCGAGAAAGCGATCTGACCATGGCTCAAGAAATGGAGCTTCGTCGGGCGATGGGTGGTCTGACGTTCGAGTACGTGCAAGGCCTGGAAAGCGTGGCTCTGGCCGCGGATGAAGCCCGGATCGAGCTGTGGAGACCCGTGCTGCTCTTCGCGGCGTTTGTGCTGATGAGTGAGCAATGCCTCGCGTGGTGGTGGGGAAGGAGACGGTAGGCCATGTCTTCGTTGTATTCAATCTGGCCAATCGTCGTTGGGGCGGCGACCCGCGATGAGGAGTCGTTTGTCAACGAGCTTCGCCTTCAGCCCGAAGGCTGGACGGCGATTGCAGGTATTGCTCTCGTGGGGGTCCTGCTTTGGGCGGTTGTGTGGATGTACCGCCGCGAGGGGCGGGTCGGAGCATCGACGCGAGTGCGGATGCTTCTAGCGATGCTCCGATGTGCCGTGCTGGTGACGCTCGCCTTGATCTTTCTGGAACCAGTTCGCGTGCGCATTTTGCGACGATGGATCGACTCGTACGCCATCGTGCTGGTGGACAATTCCTCGAGCATGGACCTCGCGGACCGCTACCGTGACGAATCGAACGCCGCGCGGATTTCGGCAGTCTGGGAAGGCGAAAGACCGGCAAGCGTGCGGCGGCAGGATCTCGTTGAACGCATCCTCAATCGCGAGGACCACAAATTCCTCCGCGACCTGGCGAACAACAACCCGGTGAAACTATACAGCTTCAGCGACGACGCGAAATTGCAGGCCAGCCTCAGCGCGAGCCGCGAGCAATCGAACGGGAATGCCGAGCCGTCGGTCGATGCGCCCGCGTTTTCCAGCCTGGAATTGCTCCCGGCGGCGTTTCCCGCGACCGGCCCGGCGACGAATCTCGACCGGGCATTGCGCCGCGCAGTCGAACCGCTGGGCAGCGCCCCGATCGCGGGCGTATTGGTTCTTACGGACGGGGGGATCAATCAGGGAGCTACGGCGGAAGAGATCGCCCGCTTCGCGAACGACCGGCATTTGGCCGTCCACACGATCGGCGTGGGTGATCCGGCCGTCCCGCGAAACGTGCGCGTCACGGAGGTGCTGGCCCCGCAGAACGCCTTCCAGCAAGACCCCTTCGCCGTCACCGCGACGCTGACCGCGCAAGGGCTCGACGGCGAGACTATCCAGGTGCGACTGCGGGAGCGTAATTCCAGCGAGAGCGGCGATGGACGGATCGTGGATACTCGAACGCTAGTCGTCGGGGCCGGCGGCGCCATCCCGCCGGTATCCTTTGAGCGGCGTCAACAGCGGGTCGGTCGGTTCAACTATTCCATCGAGGCGCCGCCGGTGGAGGATGAATCCGTTTCCGAGGACAACTTCAAGCAGACCACGGTAAACGTGATCGACACCCGCACCCGCGTGCTGCTGATCGCCGGCGGGCCGAGCTGGGACTACCGTTATGTCACCACCTTGCTGCAACGTGACGACACCATCGACATAAGTTGTTGGCTGCAGTCCGCGGATGTGAGCGCCGTGCGCGACGGCGATATCGTTATCGACCACCTGCCGACCACGGCGGAGGAGCTTTTCCAATACGACGTGGTGATCCTCATGGACCCCGAAAAAAGCGAATTTGACGAGGCGTGGTGCCGGTTGATGGACACGCTGGTTTCGGAACACGGCGGGGGGCTGCTTCTCGCGGCGGCGCGGATGCACACCCCCGACTTTCTCCGCGAGCGTTCCTTGAAGCCGTTGCACGATCTTCTGCCGGTGACACTTGACCCGGAGGCGGATCTGCTTCTCAATCAAGTCGGACATTATCAATTGTCCCCCTCCGCATTTGATATCCCGCAGGCGGCCTACGTTCATCCCGTAATGCGGCTCGACGACGACGCCGTTTCGACCAAGCTTGCCTGGCAGGGGATCGGTGACGTGTTCTGGCACTATCCGGTGCTGCGTGAAAAGCCCGTAGCCACGGTCCTGATGCGCCACGCCCACCCGCGGATGAAAAACGCCTTCGGCGGGCACGTCCTGGCCGCGGTCCAGTACGTCGGGGGAGGGCGGACGGGATTTCTGGGTTTTGATGGTACCTGGCGATGGCGGCGCTTCGGACCGGAGTTGTACGATCGTTTTTGGGTGCAGCTCGTGCGCTATCTTTCCGAGGGCAAACTGGTCGGTGGAAGCAAGAGGGCGACGCTGCTGGTTGAGAACGACCATCCCGTTTTCGGAGAGGCCGTCACTGTCACCGCCCGACTCCTGGACTCGCGCTTCGAGCCGCTGGTCCGCGACGAGGTGACGGCGCAATACACCGTCGAGGATCAGAAGACGGACTTCCCGCTGATCGCCCGGCGCGACCGGCCGGGGTGGTTCGAGGGACGGTTCGTGCCGGATCGCGTGGGAAGCTATCGTATTCGGTTGGCCCTTCCCGGCGCTGCAGCCGGGGAGAGTGCGGAGGTCGAGCGGGAGGTTCTGGTCAGCCGGCCGAATCTTGAAATCCTGCAGCCGCAAATGAACAAGGCCGCGTTGATGACCATCGCCGAACAATCGCGGGGAGGTCGGTACTGGGAAATCGACGAGGCTGACGCCGTGCCGGGCGTCATTCCCGATTTGCACGAGGAAATCCCTGTTCGATCGCGTCCCACGACATTGTGGGACAATTGGAAGATGTTTACCCTTTTGATATCTCTGCTGTCCGTGGAGTGGGCGGTGCGTAAATGGTCTCGACTGTTGTAGAAGCGCGCCGGCCCGGCCTGGACGATTCCGTGACGGCGCGACTGCGCGCCGTTGCCGTGAGACTGCGCGGCTACGTGCTCCTTGAAGGCATCGCCTATGTCATCGGGTTCTTGTTTGCCGCCGCGCTGATCCAGTTCGCCCTCGATTACGGGTCGCGCGGCATGCGCTGGAGCATGAGGGCGGCGCTGCTCGGGGTGATTTTGGCGATGGCCCTGTGGATTCTGTGGCGTCGGGTCCTGTCCCCCCTGCGCGTTCGGGTGGGACTGCCGGAAGCGGCCAGTCTGATCGAGCGGCGTTACCCGGAGCTTTCCTCGCTGCTCCTGTCCGCGGTTCGGTTCTCCTCGGGGGACACCGGCTCGGCGGATACCAACTCTCCATCTCTGGTGGCGGCAGTAGTTGCATCCGCCGGATCGCGCGTGCAAGGCCTCGATTTCAACTCCGTACTCGATCCGCGCCGCGCGCAACGAGCGGCGTTCGTCGCCGCCGGCGCGCTGGTACTGGCATTGGTCGCAGCTCTGGCGATGCCCGGGTTTACTCACCTTTGGTTTGCCCGCAACGTACTCTTGCAAGATGTGGATTGGCCTCGGCAGACGCATCTCGTCGTGGATCTGCCCCGCAGGGAGCTTGTCGGGGCGCGTGGGGACGACTTGACGGTGCAAGCGACGGCCGAAGGCGTCCAGCCGAGGGAGGTGGAAATCATCTTCACCACCGCTTCGGGCCAGCGTGGCCGCGAAACCATGGCCACCGTCGGCAGCGAAGGCGCCCTCCGTTACCGGTACACTTTCAAGAGCGCCCAGGAGGATTTCGTTTTCCATCTGGAAGGCGGGGATGACGAGACGCCAGTCTATCCCGCGCGACTCATGGAACGGCCTCGCGTCGAGTGGTCGCAGCTTCGCATAGTTCCTCCGGCCTACACGCGATTGGAAGCATTCAATCTCGGCGATGGCGAGCGTGCGGCGCAGGTACTTCACGGCAGCGAAGTCACCTTTACGATTGAGACCAACAAACCGGTCGCCCAGGCGACATTGATGGCCGGCAACAAGGCAGTATCCCAAGCGGAGTTATTGGCAAAGAACGCGCCTACCGACGGCTTGCAGCCTGACGACACCCTACGTCGCTCCGTCGCTTCGTCGCTAGGTCACATTTCGACGACAATCTTTCCGACGGAAACGCAAACTTATCATTTTGCCCTCGTGGACGAGTTCGGCCTGGAGGACAAACAGCCGGTTCGATTTGCCCTGCGGGTCATCAAGGACGAGGCTCCGCGCGTGCGGATGAAACTCCCCGGCGTTGGCGAGATGGTCACTCCGGAGGCCATTCTGCCCATTGAGCTGGAGTTTGCGGATACGTACGGATTGGCTGGCGCCCAACTCGTCTTCCAGGTGACGCGCGAGGATGCCCGGGAAGGGTCGATTCCGCTGACGACCTTCAAGCCTTATCTCACGACTTTTTCAACGAGCCTGACCTGGTCGGTTTCTTCCGAGGCCGTGACTCCCGGCGACAGATTGACGATCTTCGCCCGAGCCACGGACTTCGATGACATCTCCGGCCCCAACACCGCCGAATCGCCGCCTGTCGGAATCCGAGTGGTTACAAGAGATGAGCTGCTGGCTGAACTGGCCCGCCGCGAGCAGGAATTCAGAATGGACTTTGAGCGCCTGATCGATGCCCAGGAGCAGCTTCGATCTGGATTGCTGACACTTATCGGACTTCCAAAGGTAGAGGGAGGTTCTGAGGAGTTTTCCACAATGATTACGACCCTGGAACGACGACAGCGTAGTATTACAGGGTCGGTGAACGTCGTACGCCAGCAGATAGACCAAGTGCTCACCGAGCACCGAATCAACCAGTTGGCCTCTTCAACCGTAGAGGAAAGGCTGGGACAGGGGATCGCCGAGCCGCTGGGAAGGTTGGCTTCGCGGGACCTTCCCGAAGCCGCGGACACGATCCGAAGATGGTCTCGTGACCCTGAGGGCGAGGTCGGGGCCACGGTAGACCCGCAGCAAGTGGCACTTTTGTCACAAATGCGCGCGATTCTGGCAAATATGCTACAATGGGAAGGGTACCAGGAGGCGGTAAACATGTTGCGGGACATCCTCCGTTTGCAGAAGGAACTTCGCACGGAAACCCAGGATGCCGCGCGACAACAGGGTGGGAAGGTGTTCGATGACTAGACTCTTCACTCGATCATTCCTTTTTGCCGTCGCGTGGGCCAACGTCCCCATAACATATTCCTCGGAACCGGTAAGCAGTGGTGGGTCGCACGAAGCACACCCGCTGGCATCAAAAGAGGAGATGATCCGCGATCGGTTCCAGCGCCTTCAAGACCGCATGTTCCGGTTGCGGGAGCAGCTCTCCGAGGCCGAACCCCAGAACGCCGCGAGGCTCAGCCGGGCGTTGACCCGTGCGGGCGAACTTGGTCTTGCCGATCGGCTGGACGAGATCATCGCCCAGTTGCGCGATGCCTCGGCGCTCGATGGGGCCATCGACGCCCAGGGCAAGTGGCTGGATGACGCGGACCGTTTGCTGAGCCTGCTTCTGGAACAGGATAGCAACAACGAAGAACGCAAACGCGAGTTGGAGCGCCTCCAGGCATACAAGGAGAAACTCGCCGAACTGCTTGAGCAGGAAAAATCGCTTCGCTCGGAATCCGCGCAATTGAGCGCCGCCGAGCGCATGGCCGCGCAAATCGATCAGGCCATCCGCCGTCTGGACGCGCTGCTCGAGCGTCAAGAGCAACTATCCAGGGAGACGCAGGGGGCGGCGGCATCTGCCGATTCCAAGACCGCCGATCAGCAACAGAATCTTTCACGGGATACCGAGCAACTGGCAGAGGACATCGCCAAGCTCGGCGAGCCCGCGGCGGAGGAGTCGCAGGGTTCACCGGCGATGGAATCCGCGAAATCGCGGACGCAGGCGGCGGCCCAATCCACGCAGTCCGGTTCGCAGTCCATGTCCAAGGCAAGCGAACAGATCAACGCAGGAAGCCCTAGTTCTGCCGGTGAGCAACAGAAACAAGCCGAAGCTTCGCTACGTGAAGCAAAAGAGCAGTTGGAAGCGGCAAGGAAAGCCCTGGAACAGCAGCCGTCCGCGCCGCAAATGGGTGAGAAGCAGAAGGAGGTCGCTCAACAGACCCAGGGCTTGGGCGACCAGATGCGTCAGGATGCGGCCTCCTCCAGCGGCGGGAAACAGGGCCAGTCAGGCGGCAAGAGCGGGTCGAAGGCGCCCGGCCTGCAGAATGTTGATAAAGCCCAAAAGGAGATGGAGGGGGCGTCGGAATCGCTTGACGACTCCAAGCCGGAGGACGCGACGCCCAAGCAGGACCGTGCCGTGGCCGAACTGGAAGAGGCCCAACGGGAACTGGAAGAGGCCCTGGAACAGCTTCGCAAGGAGGAGCGCGAGGAAACGCTGCGCGACCTGGAGGCCCGCTTCCGGGAGATGTTGACTAAACAGCGCCCGATCAACGAATCCACGCTGACGTTGGACCAGGTGGGACGAGAGAACTTCAAGCGGGCCGAGCAATTGCAACTGGCCGACCTGGCGACCAACCAGCGAACACTGGCCCAACAGGCTGCGACCTGCCTGCACATCCTCGATGAGGAAGGAACCACGGTGGCCTTCCCACGGGTAGTGGATCAGCTTGCGCAGGACATGTCCACGTCGGCGGAGCGGCTGACGGCGGCGGAGGTCGGGCCCGTGACCCAGACCATCCAGCAGGAAATCATCGATACGCTGGAGCAACTGCTGGATGCGGTCAAGAAGATGCAGCAGGAGAACGAGCAACAGCAGCAGGCCGGCAAGGGGGAGAGCGGCGGTGAACCACCGTTGTTGCCGAAGTCCGCGGAATTGAAGCTGCTAAAGGCGAGTCAACAGAGGATCAATACCCGGACCGTCACGATTACGGAAAGCGCCGAGGCGGGACGGGAGCCGCCCGAAGCGGCTGCGCGTGGACTGAAAGGCTTGGCCGTTCGCCAGGTCGAATGCAGTGAGATCGCCAAGCAGATGCGCGATCAACAGTGACAGCGAGGAATTAATGATGAATCTACCTCGAAAGCGCGTGATGGTGTGTCTATTGGGGACTTGGTGTGTCACCACGGAATTATCCCTAACTGTGTTTGCCGACGAGGCTGCGGGGCCGCGAGGTCAGGGTCCGGTGGATCGTTTTGTTGCCCAACCCAGTTCGACGGCGATGCCTGCCGAGGCCGGAGAGTTGATTCGGAACAGGTGGTCCCAGTGCGACGGCTGCGACCCGGCTGAATTCCTGACACAGGCCCTGGCGGTGATGTCCCCCAGGTTTCGCGAAGGATTGGATGATTATGACGCGGACGACTATGAGCGTTGTGCGCGGATCATGGGCGAACTGAAGTCGGACGCCGATCCATTCGTAGCCATTCACGCGGCGACCTATGAGATCAAGTCTTTCGTTGCCCTCGAGCAACTTGTGGAAGCCGGGAAGCGCATTCGAGAACTTGGCGAAGGCGATAATGCCAGAGTCACGGGCTATTCCTATTTCGCGGCGGAACTGGAGTTTCTCAATGGATTCTGTCTGCTTGCGGATCTGCAATATGACGCCGCGGCCTCCTCTCTGATTCGTTTCATCGCCGACTATCCCGACGCCCCTGCTCGATTGGTGATCGCCGCCAAGCAGATGCTGCTGGAACTCGAAAATCGTCGGGAGGGGGGCATGTCGGAGGTGACCGATCTGATGGATTACTCCGGCCGGCGGCTGAAGAGCGCCGACGGCGGCGAGATCGTGCAGACGCGCCAACAACGCATCATCGATCTTCTCGACCAGCTCATCAAGGAAGAGGAGGAGAAGGAAAAGAACAGTTGCAACAACCCCGACGCCAGCTCCAGTGGGAAATCATCCCCACGTTCTCCCGCAAAGCCCATGCAGGAGTCCATGCTTCCTGGTGGAAGTCCGCAGGAGGAATCGCTACGCGCTTCGCGGCGCGCCAATCCTGGCGAGATGTGGGGGGCCATGCCGCCCGGCGAACGGGAGCGAATCCTTCAGGCTCTTCGCGAGAGCTTCCCTAGCCGCTATCGTCAACTGGTCGAGCAGTACTACGAAGAGCTGGCCAAAAAGCCATAGGACCACCATTACCCCAGATGAGTAACCTCAGTTAGTGCGCCACCGCTCTGCCTCTATACCGCCCTTTCTGCATCTTGAGCAAACTCGGTTTCTGTATAGCGAGCCGCGGGCTTCAGCCCGCGCGGACTTACGGCCATGGAGCCCGTCTCGGAGTTTGTCAGAATGCTATAGGAATTCCGAAATTGAACTAGCCGAATGAGCACGTCAAGTGTAAGGTGTCCGCTTGAGGAAGATGGGAACTCGAGCCATATTGCCGGTTTTGATCCTAACGACCAGTTGGGCCGTCGCGCCAAGCCATGCTGTCCTGGTTAAGACGTTGCGCGTGGACGGCACCGTAGTGGAGGGCGAGTGGATGGGGTGCCCTGACGCGAACAACGTAAGCATTCGGACCGCCCAAGGGTTGGAAAATCTGGCGATTGATGAGGTTGCGCGGGTGAGTTTCGACACACAGGCCAGACAGCCGGATGGGTCGGTCGTGTTTCATCTGGCCGATGGAGGGCGGTTGTACGGCGATCTCGTCGGCACCGCGCCGGAGGCAGTGGTGACGCGCACGGTCCTGGGCGGCAGTGTACCGATTTCGTTCGACCGATTGGCCGCAATTCAGTTCGTGTGGGGAAGCTCCAGCGAGAAGGAATTCACCAAGGCCGAGGAATTATTCCGGGCGGCATTGCAAACAAGGCTTCCCGGGCAGGATGTCCTCATTACCCGGGGCCCGGAGGAAACGACTTCCTTGCGCGGCCGCTTGGAGACGCTCGAACCAAACTCGGGGAGTTTTCAGTTCGGGGACCGGACGAGGACGTTTCAGACTGACAAGATGTTCGGAGTGGTGTTCGCCGCCGGAACGGCCAGGCAAGCCGCGTTTCCCGTGACCCTGGAGTTGTCCGATGGTTCCGTGGTGTCCGGGTCGTTGGAGCTGGCCGACTCGACGAAATTGAAACTCGCCGCTTCGGTAGGCTCGGCTGTCGAACTGAAAACCGGCGACATCTTGCGTCTGATCATGCGAAGTCCGCGCGTAGTCTATGTCAGCGATCTCACGCCGGCCGCGGAACGAACCGAGGGCAGGCTGCACCGCCCCTGGCCGATCCGAAAGGACCAAAGCGTGTCCGCAGGAGCGTTGTCCATCGATGGAAGGGCGTTCGACAAGGGCCTCGGCGTCCACAGCAAGACGGAGTTGGATTTCCAGATCGATGGAGCGTACGAATCGCTGGTGGCCACCATCGGAATCGACGACGCGGTGCGGCCATCGGGCAGCGTCGTATTTCGCGTTCAAGGCGACGGCAAGGTGCTCTTCGACAGCGGCGTTCTGACGGGTCAGGACGCGCCGCGCGACGTGAAACTGGATGTGACAAGTGTCAAGTTATTGACACTCGTGGTGGATTACGGGGACGGGCTTGACCTCTCGGACCAGGCTGATTGGGGCGGCCTGCGGCTGCTCAAGCCCGCTCCGCGTGTCGCCGCCCCGCCCAACCGATGACCACCGGGTTTCGAATTGCCGACCCTCAAGCCCATGCCGGATTCACTCGAACCCATTCGACTGCGGATTGAGGGAATGACCTGCGGCGGTTGTGTCGCCCGCGTCGAGCGGGCGTTGCAATCGGTGGAGGGGGTGGCCAATGCGCGCGTCAACCTGACGACCCAGATCGCTTCGATCGACCCCGGCGGGCGGAGGCCCGATCGGCAGCAACTGATTGAGGCCGTCCGCAATGCCGGATATGACGCGGATGCCTTTCGCGCCGGGGACGCGGCGGCGACCGGCCTCGATCGCACCCACTCAGAGCAACTTCGCCGCCAGAAACAGGCCCTTTGGCAGGCGGTTGCTGTCGCAGGACCGGTCATGGCGCTGCACTGGTTGGCGCCGACCTTGCAGTCACACGAAGGCGGCGGGCACGTTTGGCCGCATGCCATCCAGGCCCTGCTTTGCACACTGCTACTTTTTTCGTCCGCCGCAGCGCCGATCCTGGCAGGCGGACTCCGCTCCGTCGTGCACCGCTCGGCGAACATGGATTTGCTGATCTCGCTGGGCGTCTGCGTGGCTTACGCTTCCGGGGTGGTCAATCTTCTGCGCGGAGGTCCCGATGCGGCGGAATTCGATGCCGCGGCAATGATCCTCGCATTCATCAACCTGGGTCGTTATTTGGAGTCACGGGCCAAGCATGGCGTTTCGACGGCGATAGCCGCACTGGCCCACCGGATGCCCGCGAAGGCGCAACGAGTGACGCCCGATGGCATCCAGGAAACCCCCGTCGAGCGCATCCAACCGGGCGATCTGCTCCGAGTCGCACAGGACACGGTCATACCCGTGGACGGCCGCATTGTTGCGGGAGATGGCGCCGTGGACGAAAGCGCCGTTACCGGTGAGTCAATGCCCCTACATCGCGGGGTGGGTGACGCCGTCGTGGCGGGAAGTCTTCTTCATGACGGCTTGTTGACCATCGAGGCCACGCGGGTGGGCGCCGAATCGACGATGGGCCGGATCTTCCGCGCGGTGGAGGAAGCGCAGTCGGGAAAGACGCGCATGCAGAGAATCGCCGATCGGGTGGCCGGCGCCTTCGTGCCCATCGTTATCCTTCTCTCCGTAGCGACACTACTAGGCGCTTACTGGCTAATGGAATCGGATTGGCCGACGGCGGTTCAACGAGCAGTGGCGGTGCTGGTCATCGCCTGTCCTTGTGCGATGGGGCTTGCTACTCCCACGGCCGTCATGGTTGCAAGCGGCGCCGCCGCACTCGAAGGGATTCTCATCCGCGACGCCGCTGCCCTGGAGGCCGCCGGGCGGATCGACCGCCTGTTTCTCGACAAGACCGGCACACTGACGATCGGATCGCCGACCGTGCAAGAAGTTGTCGCCAAAGGGGTCGGCGGTGACGAATTACTTCAACTGGCCGGGTCCGCCGAGCAGCTTTCGCAGCATCCGCTGGCCCGCGCCATCGTCGCCGAAGCGAAGCGGCGCGGCCTCCCTTTGGTCGATCCCGGCGAGTTTGAAAACCGCGCAGGATTGGGCGTCCGTGCGAAGATCAATGGTTACACAGTTCATGTCGGCAGCAAGACCTATCTTCAAGACAACGGAATTCAAGTTGATCTCTCCAACGAGCCGCAGGCTTTAGCCTGCGCGGAGTCTCCGCGCGGACTGAAGTCCGCGGCTCGATCGGATCGTTCGTTGGTCCTCGTCGGAGTCGATGGACAATACGCGGGGGTGATCGCCGTGGCCGATACACTCCGGCCACATGCCCGCGAAGCAATCGACGAGCTCAAGCGTCTCGGCGTGGAGGTGGTCATGCTTACCGGCGACCATCGAGCCACGACGGAGGCCGTCGCCGGAGGAGTCGGCGTCACCGAAGTCCATTCGGATATGACTCCCGAAACCAAGCTGGCGGAAATATCTCGCTCCAAGCAATTCCAAAAACGAGTGGGCATGGTCGGTGACGGAATCAATGACGCCCCCGCGCTGGCCGCGGCGGACGTGGGCATTGCCTTCGGATCGGCGACGGATGTCGCCATCGGAGCCGCCGATATCACCGTCATTCACGATCGGCTCGACCGCCTGCCCACGATCATCAACATCGCTCGCAGAAGCGTGCGGATCATCAAGCAGAACCTTTTCTGGGCTTTCTTCTACAATTTCGCGGCCATCCCCCTCGCCGCCACAGGTCGCGTCTCCCCCGGCCTTGCCGCCGCCCTGATGATGTTCTCCTCCATCAGCGTCGTACTGAACTCCCTCCGCCTCCGCCGCAGTTAAGCTCGAGCGGCTACAGTCTACAGCCTGTTTAGCTCGCGCAGATTCAACGGAGGAATGGGAATCGCCTCAATCCTCACCACTCGCCACGATTCACCGGATCGCCGCAGGTTCAGCCGCCACCGCGTCGGCAAACGATCGTAGAACACGTCCGCGGATCGAACCTGACACTTCACCGTCAGCGCCACCGTCGCGCTGGCATCGGTCTGGAACACAATCTCGATGTCATGAAGTCGCGGCTGGTCCACACGAAACCGGGTCAACGATTGCTCTACTATTTCCAAAAAACTACCGCGATCGAATCCGTCGCTGTGAAAATCTTCGGCTAAATGCGCGGCGATGGTTTCCACTTCGCCCTCATCTACCGCCCGGGCCAGGCCTTGGCAGAATTCTTCGACGTTCTCCCGCCTCGTTTCGACCATGACGGATAGCAACAACCCCGTCGGAATCAACGCCAATCCGATCCACGCCGCCAATGCCGTCCCCCACGTCCGCCGTTGAGACCAGGCGAGCACGAGTACGAGCTCGATGGCGATCAGCAATCCAGCTAATGCCCAAAGGTTTTCAAGCAGGATCATGCCTACCCAATGACCGATTCCGCCCATTTTCGCAAGCGTGGGGCATATCTAACGAGGTTTCATCGGATATGATGCGTCAATGCCCGAACCCGCTGCGTCGGAAGGAAAAAAGTTCAATCTCCCCAAGGTCGTTCTCGCTTCCTCGGCGGGAACGCTCATCGAGTGGTACGACTTTTACATCTTTGGCAGCCTGGCGACGATCATCGCCGCCAAGTTCTTTCCAGCGGGAAACGAGACCGTCGCGCTTCTTTCAACCCTGGCGACGTTTGCGACCGGCTTCGTCGTCCGGCCTTTCGGGGCCTTGTTCTTCGGCCGCATCGGCGACCTCGTCGGACGCAAGTATGCGTTTCTGGTGACCCTTCTAATCATGGGTCTCTCCACCTTTGCGATCGGACTGCTTCCCGACTACCAGACGATCGGCCTATTCGCTCCGCTGACGTTGCTGCTGCTGCGATTGTTGCAAGGCCTTGCCCTGGGCGGCGAATACGGCGGCGCAGCGACTTACGTGGCCGAGCATGCCCCCGTAGGCCGCCGCGGCTTCTACACCAGCTTCATTCAGACCACGGCCACGCTCGGCCTGTTCGTTTCCCTGGGGGTAATCCTCCTGCTCCGCCGAACCCTGGGTGATGAAACATTCTCCGCATGGGGCTGGCGCGTGCCGTTTCTCTTGTCCATCGTGCTCGTGGCCTTCTCTTACATGATTCGCACCCGCCTCGCGGAATCGCCGCTCTTTACCGAAATGAAAGCCGCCGGCCAGGCCTCCCGCAGCCCTCTCCGCGACAGTTTCCTTAACCGCGAGAACCGAAGGCTGGTCATTATAGCCCTGCTGGGCGCGACCGCCGGTCAGGGCGTCATCTGGTACACCGGCCAGTTCTACGCACTGTACTACCTGCAAACGGTCCTCAAGGTGGACTTCGTGACGGCCAACTACATCATCGCCGCCGCGCTCCTGCTGGGGACCCCGCTCTTCATCGTCTTCGGTGCATTGTCCGACCGCGTGGGACGAAAGCCAATCATGATGACCGGATGCCTGCTGGCCATTCTGACCTACATTCCGATTTATCGCGCGATGACTACCGCGGCGGGTTTTGATCCCGCGAGCGGTGTCTCCGTGAATCCGAACGCCGTCGCCCTGACGCTGCTGGTATTCGTGCAGGTAGTCTACGTCACGATGGTTTACGGTCCCATCGCCGCGTTCCTGGTCGAGCTGTTCCCCACGCGCATCCGCTACACGTCCATGTCACTGCCGTACCACATCGGCAACGGCGTGTTCGGCGGGCTTGTCCCCCTCATTTCCACGGCCATCGTGGCCAAGACCGGAAACATGTACGCCGGGCTGTACTATCCCATCGCCGTCGCCAGCCTGACCTTCGTCATTGGAATACTCTACGTCCGCGAGCGACCCGCCGCCTGAGCCGCGGGATTCATACCGCGCGACTCCTACATCCGAGGCGATCGGGCGGCATGGTCAATCGCAGGCATTGCCATGTTCTGTCTTTTCCGCGGGCTGATTCACTTGGCGTCCCGTAGGGACGCTCGATCCTAGCCCCCCAGTTCACTGGGGGGTATGAGTCGCGCCCAATGATTTCCCCTCTCCCCTTGCGGGGGTCAGACGAGCCGACCGAGGAGGAAGGGTCCGAGGGTTAGGGTGAGGGGTCATCGCCGATTCGGTCTATTGGAATCGAGCGACGAAAAACCACTTTTGCGCCTGTCAGGATGAGAAGCGAGAGCACCACCAATCCCCACTCCCCTACCGTGGGGATCGCGGTGTGCGGGCAATCCAATTCGGAACAAGAACCCAGTTCCTCCCACACGCATGTCGGGCAGTCGCACGCCGCCTGGGTGACTCCGTCCGAGCAGGTTCCAAAGGGATCGTAGTCACATCACGCGCCTTGGTCCGCGGCACACTCTACCTGTGCAAAAGTGGCTCGTCCGGTCCACACGCGGTGTGGTCCACGGCACGACTCTTCAGGGATTTCTTCGTCGCAGGAGGAGGTGAGCGTATTGCAGCAGGTACCCAGGGGGCGTGGGCAGTCAACTTCCGTACAGTTGTTAAGCTTATACCATGTGCACGCATCACAGGCGCAGTTCGCAATTGTCATGTCCTCGGTGCAGCCTCCGAAGGGGGCCAGGTCACAGCACGCGCCGGTGACAGGCTCGCACACCACGTCTGAACAACCTGCGCCTTCGGTCCATGCCTGGTGCATTCCCAAACATGCGACAGCAGGAATATCGTCGTCGCAGGACCCGGAAAGGCGATCACAGCACGCACCGTATCCCCCTCTGATCGCGAGACTGTGGTCCCAACCCTCGGCGATCGCCACGAAACCGCTGTTCGGCTCGGGGATGTTGTTTTGACCGAACCCGTTGTATCCCCAGCCGACAATCGACCCGTCGCCCTTAAGACCTAAACTGTGTTTCGAGCCTGCGGCAATAGCTATGAAACCCTTATTCGGCGGAGGAACATCAGTTTGACCCCAAGCGTTCCATCCCCACGCCACGATAGAGCCGTCGGACCTGAGACCCAGACTGTGCTCATATCCCGCAGAGATGGCGACGAAATCTCCGTTCGGCACAGGACCGCCGACTTGACTTCCGAACCTCACGGTGGATCCATCGCTCTTGAGTCCTAGACTGTAGAAGCCCCCCGCCACTACGGCAATAAAATCGCTATTCGGCGAAGGTACGATGCACTGGCTGGGCCCGTTGGTCATGCATCCCCAAGCTGCGATGGAGCCGTCGGCCTTGAGACCCAGACTGTGAAAGTAATACCCTGCGGCAACGCCTACGAAACCGCTGTTAGGTTCGGAAACGTTGCATTGTCCATCGTTTATTTGCGGGTCATTACCACAACCCCATGCGACGATTGATCCGTCGGCCTTGAGGCCTAGACTGTGCCACCCGCCTGCGGAGATGCCGAGGAAATCGGCATTGGGCGCGGGAACATTACATTGACCGTAATCGTTGGTTGAACATCCCCAAGCGACGATCGAACCGTCGGCTTTCAGGCCCAGACTGCTGGACTCGCCTGCGGCGACTCGCACGAAACCGCTGTTCAGCGCCGGAACATTGATTTGACCCGAGTCGTTACCTCCCCACGCCACGATGGCCCCATCGGCCTTGAGACCCAAACTATGGCGCGAACCTCCAGTAACGGCCACGAAACCCGTGTTGGGAAAGGGAACGTTTGTTTGACCGACCAGGTTGCTACCCCACGCCACAATGAAGCCGTCGGTCGTGAGACCTAGGCTGAAACCGCTGCCCGCGGCGATAGCCACAAAACCCGTGTTGGGGGAGGGAACATTTGTTTGACCGGAGGAATTCCGCCCCCAGGCGACGATTGACCCGTCGGATTTGAGCCCCAGACTGTGGAAATCGCCTGCGGCAATGCCGATGAAATCGGCATTCGGCGCGGGAACGCTGGTTTCACCGAAGACGCTTCGTCCCCAAGACATGATGGAACCGTCGGCCTTGAGGCCCATGCTGTGGTTCGAGCCTGTGGCGATGGCGATGAAATCGGAATTCGGGACGGGAACGTTGGTTTGACCGAAGTCGTTGGATCCCCAGCCCACGATGGAGCCGTCGGCTTTGAGACCCAGGCTGTGCCTATTGCCCGCGGCGATGGCGATGAAATCGGCATGGGGCGCGGGGACGTTGGTCTGACCGTCGTCGTTCCATCCCCAGGACACGATGGAGCCGTCGGACTTGAGGCCCAGGCTGTGACCCCCGCCCGCGGCGACGGCGATGAAATCGCTGGACAAATCTACGCCGACGACCTGAGATCCCCAGCCGACGATCGCGCCTTGAGGCGGGTCGGCACCAGCGATCAATGCTGCAGTTCCCGTCGCGAGAATCCAAGTGGAAAAGAGGACGCGCGCGACCTGTCGTGTTTGGCGGGCATGACGCTGCACTGCGTGAATTGTCGAAGTCATGGTCCCCCCTTTCAAGGATGTCGAGGACTCGCTTTCGATGATCGAGAAGACAAAGGCGATTGTAACGGCAGGGGCAGAGGAAAACAAGGCCAAGAACCGTCCGATTTCGGCGGGAATGGGCTGATTTCGACCCTCACCCCGGCCCTCTCCCTGCAAGGGAGAGGGGGAGTTTTGGGGGGCTCTGGAACCCAGCACTGAAAGTGCTGGGCTAGGTTCGTTCGTCCCTACCGGGACGATGCCCCAATCACTCGGAATGGCGCGACTTGCGTCTTACGATGAGTGTCACAACGTCGCCCCGGCAGCGATGAGATCGCCGTGGCCTTCGCGGCGGGTCACGGGCGGCCAGCAGGCGGCGGGGTTGTACCATTCGTCGAGCACGCCGGTGAATTCGTCGGAAGTCTTCACCGCGATGAACGCGTCGCGCACTTGGCGGGAGAGCGGATGATGTTCGGCGTACTTGATGCCGAACTTGCGCATGATCTTCCCGGCCAGGTTCGGGCCATGAACTTCAAGGCAATCCTTCCAGTGCCCTTCGATGGCACTTCGCTGCTGTTCTATCGACGGCGGCGGCGGAAGCTCGCGCTCTTCCCACAACGCCCGGCATTCCCGGAAAATCCAGGGGTTCCCGATGCAGCCGCGTGCGATGGTCACGCCGTCCACGCCCGTTTCGCGGATCATTTTCACGCAGGCCTCGGCGCTGAACAGGTCGCCGCTGCCGAGGATCACCCGTTCTCCGACGTGTCGCTTAACCTTGGCGAGAAAGCACCACTGGCTCGGTCCCACGTAACGCTGCTCGACGGTGCGCCCGTGGACGGTGACGGCGGAGACGCCAATCTCGAATGCCCCGTCAAGAATGTGAAAGAAACTGCTCTCGGCCTCCGGTCCATGGTCCATCCCTCGACGCATCTTCACCGTTACGGGGTGGGTCTTTCCAACGGCGTCGTGGACGCGGCGAACAATTTCCAATGCCGTATCGGGCTGAGACAGGAGGAACCCTCCGCGACAGCGCCCAAGCACCTTTCGCACCGGACAGCCGAAGTTGATGTCGATCACGTCGTATCCGGCCTGGGCCATGGCGAAAGCGGCGGGGGCAAAAACGTCGGGATCGGCCCCCATGAGCTGCCCGCCCACCGGATGATCGTCGTCGGCCAACTTAAGAAACATATGCCGCTTTTTCCCCGGTTGCAGCACCAGCTTGTCGAGCACGACCTCGTTGAGCGCATAGGGCGTGCCGTAGCGCCGCGCCAGCCGCCGCATGGGCAGGTCGCTGTAGCCGCTGAGCGCGGCCTGCACGAAGGGAACGTCAAGTTTGATGTTGCCTATTCGCAGCACGATGTCTGTACCTGTTCCACTTAGAGTACTCTCCGGGAAATCATAGCGAAATCCGGGGAATTGGCACGTCATGGCCGGAAAGGGTGCAATTGGCCGTTCATTGCGTCGCTAATGAACTTTCAGGCACAAAAAGTTGATGGCTCCACGCTCTAGTGCGTTGACTGTATAATTCTCCACATGATCCTGCGTCAGAAGATTTGGCTGGTCATCGTCGTCGCGGTCAACCTTGCCCTCTGGTTGATTCCCAGCGACGTGGTCCAGGAGGTTGCCCGGCAGAGGCACGTGATGCTGGGGCGCTATTCGCGTGCGCATTTCACGTGGATCATTGCCGTATTGCTCATTTCGCTGGTGAGTTTCTATGTCGATTGGTCCACGGGCGCAACTTACAAGCGGCGATGGTTTCAAGTGATCGCCGTCTTGCTTTTCTTTGTTCCCGGTCTCGCAATCCTGGATTTCGCGTTGCGCACCCCGGACGTCGAACATTACGTCCGCGACACCCTCGCCTATCATCGCCCGGCGAACGGAGAGTTCCATCTGGACTTCGTCGATCGGCCCGAACCGCGGCGCACGTACCCGGTCGCGCCGCCGGGTTATGGAAAGATGGAGTGTACGCTGCGCACTGATTGTCGGGGTTACCGGAACCAAACCGACCATCCGAATTACGACGTGATTGTGCTGGGCGATTCGTTTGCGGAAGGCTCTGGTGTTTCCGACGAGCACCCCTGGCCTGCGCAGTTGGCGTCCGGTTTGGGGATCAGCGTCTATAACCTGGGAATGTCCGGGTATGATCCCTTTCACTATCTGGAGTCGTTGAAGGAAGTAGGCCTGACGCTCAAGCCGCGTATTGTCCTATGCATGATCTACGAGGGGAATGATTTTCGCTCCATCAAGACCGACGAGAAGCGGAAGCGTCCGAGCATCTCCATGCGGCTCAAGGAGTACCTGGACCGATCGCCCGTCATCGGGACCGTGGACAAACTGATCGTCGATACCTTCGGGGCAGTCAACTCCACCGGACCGCTCAAGGATGCCGGTAAGATCGATTGGTTGCCCCTGGCGATTCCCCAGGGGTCGGGTGCGAAATACTACACCTTTGAACCCAAGCAGCTTCGTGACCTCTACCCTGACCGCGACGAGTTCGCAGCCGACAAGCACTGGCTGAACCCCCGGAACCAGATCCGCGAAATGAAACAGCAATGCCAGGACGCGGGTTGCAAGTTCATACTTGTGTTCGCCCCGACCAAGGCCCATGTCACCCTGCCGATGGTTTCCGACCGACTCGTTCCCGAAAAAGTGCTTGGTTTTACGGCGATCAGCTACAAGGACGAATTGCCCGAGGCGAGTGAGTTTCTGCAAAACCTGTTGAAAAACGTCGATGCCCGCGAGGAAGTAATCGGAGAGTGGTGCCGGGAGAATGAAATTCCATTCATCGGTTTGACCGCCGTCCTCCGCGAGGCGGTCTCACAGGGGAAGCAGGCATACTTCACCTACGACCAGCACTGGACCCCGGACGGGCATGAGGCCGTCGCCCGGACGGTTGGCCGATACCTCGCTGAACACTTCGCGACTGACGAAACCCAGGTTTCTCACCGAAATACTCAATGATTTCTTGGGGTGGATCAGGAAGGAACAAATCGTGCTAGCGTTGCAGAACGGCCGTTGCCCATGTGGAAGGGTCTACATACCAATAGAGGTCGTCGCCGACGGTGAGGTATTGCTGCCCGTGGTCACCGTCTTCCAGGATGTAGTAGAAACCGATCCTGGTATGATCCACGGGATCGAATCCGCTCAGGCATTCGCTGGGCACGAAAGCTTCAAGTGAATAACTCGAAGAACTGACCTTCGCGGCGACCGCAATCCTCTCGGCGGATATTCGCGGAGCGTCCTCCTTTGCGCGTTGGAACTTGTTTATGCCCGCCGCCGGGATTTCGCCGCGGGCTCCTCCGCCGGCGGGAAGGAAATAGAACTGCTGGCAGAATCGAGTGGCCCGCTTCACCGTGCGGGCATCGCGCATGTCGGTACAGAGGCGAAAGTTGTCGCCGGACCAGAAGGAGCGCGGGTCGCAACGAAGTCGGCGGCGCTTGTTCTCGACGCGGCAGGCTACGCACAGCCCCTGCTCATTCCAGCAAGCCCACACATCAGCGAAGTCTCGCTGACCGTCGATCGATCCCAGTTGAGGCAGCAGGAATTCGTCCGACCAGTCGCGCACGTCTCCGTCGATCCTGGGCAGCGCGCGGCGGTAGTTCAAGGGGAATTCGAAGTGGAACAAGAATCGATTGGGAACCAGAACGCTCATGCGGATTGTAGGCTCTCCAATGGCGCCGGTGCGGCGCATTCTCGCCAGACGAATCGCAACTGTTCGGCATCCATATCCGATAGAGACCGTACCCAGAAGATAATCCTGTCTTCCTTGCCGCAAGGGCGGATTTCCAAGTCTTCACCCAGGGCGTCGACTTGTGCGGGTGTCACCACGTTTTTAGGCCCCCGCAGTTCGATCCGCAGTCCGCGTCCCATGTTGGTAACGATTTTCCCACGGTATGCGACTTGGTTCGGCGCGTAGAGCAGCACGGCCGTCTTTCCGCTCCAATCAAGCTCAAGATCGGGCTGGATGCTCTTGAAACGCCCTATCAATGTCAACAGCAACGGAGGCTTCCATTTCGGCGTCTGCCGTCGACTCATGGCTTTTTGCGAGAGATGCCACTCGCGCCCATCCGACTTCCACGGCTGGTGTTTATTGGGTTCTTGTTGCAGTTCGGAAACTTTGCGCGCATAGGCCCCCGCCGCGGTCTTGAGAAACTTGCGGAATGGGCCCTTCCGAATGTCTTTCAAGTCGCGCAGCGAAAGGCGGATATCGTCCCATCCCGTGGGCAAGCGCCGAATCCGCACGCGACACCACTGACCATAGATGGGAAGATCGTTTCGCTCATCCAGCGTCTTAATCTTGAGCGCGAAACGCAAACGGTCCACATCGAATGTGGAATTGGGAACGCGGATGGCGACTTCAAGTAACTCCTGGAAACCAGTGAGGATGTGGCAGAACCATAAGGGGGTGCCCTCGGCCTTGAGTTCAATTCGCGTGCGATGATTCCAGTCTGTCGGCGCGAGACCGCCCATGGATTCGCAGGTCTCGACAAGCCACAGCAGCATTTTCGAATCCCAATGGACGCGCTCTCCCTTGGCGTCACAGTGATCGACGGTGTGCCACCGTCTTCCGTCGATTTGCCAGGGCATTTTCACCTCTTCCGCAAGGTCCAACTTGGATTCGAAGGTGGTTGCGGGCTCGATCTGGCGATGGGGATCATGGACTTCACGAAAGGCCAGCGGACCCATCTCGAGGATCGGTTTCAGCGCCATGCCGGTATGGGATTCAACCGTCGAAGCGACCGTTTCGGGAGTTCCCGAAACGACGATATTCCCACCCGCGTCGCCCGCCTCCAGGCCGAGGTCGATCACCCAGTCGGCGGTCTTGATGACATCGAGGTTGTGCTCGATGCAGATGACGGTATTTCCAAGATCGACAAGGCGGTGGAGAACGGTTAACAGGTTCGCTAGATCATCGAAATGCAGCCCCGTGGTCGGCTCATCGAGAATGTACAGGGTCTTACCGGTGGATGGTCGCCCCAATTCCGCGGCGAGCCGCACGCGCTGGGCCTCGCCGCCTGACAGCGTGGGGGCGGACTGACCGAGCTGCAGGTAGCCAAGGCCCACGTCCTGCAGTGTTTGCAGCATGCGCCGCACGCGAGGGACGTTATCAAAAAGCGAAGCCGCCACGCTGATGCGCATGGTGAGCACGTCCGAAATGCTCTTGCCATGGAATTGAACTTCCAGCGTTTCGGGAACGAATCGCGTGCCGCGACAATTCTCACAATCGATCCAGACATCGGCCAGAAAGTGCATCTCGATGCATTTCTGACCCATCCCCTGGCATTCTTCACAACGTCCGCCGGGGCGGTTGAAGCTGAAACGATTCGCCGTATATCCTCGCATCTTGCTTAAGGGCAATGTCGCGTAGAGTTCGCGAATGAGGTCAAAGACTCCAGTGTAGGTGGCCGGGTTGCTTGTCGGGCTGTTGCCGATCGGCGCTTGATCGACGTTGATGACCTTGTCGATCAACTCCACCCCGCTAATGCGGTCGTGCCCGCCGGGTGTGACGTTCGCGCGATGGATTCGAGCAGCCAAAGCGTTGTAAAGGACATCCGAGACCAGGGTGCTCTTGCCGCTGCCGGAAACTCCGGTCACGCAGGTCAACCGACCAAGCGGGAAGGCGACGTCGATTTCCTTGAGGTTGTGTTGCCTGGCCCCGTGAACAATGAGCCAACGAACATGGCCATTGTTCATCGCGTCGGCCTTCGGTTTTCGCGCCGCTACCTTGCGGTCATGGCTTCGCAAAGACGGCTCGTCATCCGGCAAAGCAATCAAGTCAGTGCGTGGTGGATCGGTTACGGATCGTCGATTGGACGGTACGGGGATGGCCTTGTTCCCGGATAGGTATTTTCCGGTCAGAGAAGAGCGCTGGGTGCGTAGCCGTTGAGGACTCGCCGTCGCGGTGATGCGGCCTCCGAAGTCGCCGGCGCCAGGGCCGAAATCGAGGACATGATCGGCGGATTCAATCACTTCTCGATCGTGCTCCACCAGTAGAAGCGTGTTGCCCAGATCGCGCAATCGCTGGAGGGCCCCGATCAGCCGCCGATTATCACGGGGGTGTAGTCCGATGGTGGGTTCATCAAGGACGTACAACACGCCGGTCAGCCCCGTGCCGATCTGCGCGGCCAGTTGGATGCGCTGCGATTCGCCGCCGGATAGCGTCGAAGCGGTGCGATGGAGCGTGAGGTATTCGAGACCGACGTCCACGAGGAAGCGAAGCCGGGATGTGACTTCATAAAGGAGTTCACCGGCCACCTTCCGCTGCCGCGGATCCAGACGCAGTTGTTTGAACCAGGCCAGCGCCTTGTCCAGGGGCTGCAGGCAAATCTCGTGCAACGATTTGCCGCAGAGGCGGACGGCCGCGGCGTCCGTTCGTAGACGCGATCCCGCACAGGCTTCACAGGGTACGTCCGTGACCAGTTCGGCCAGTCGCTCCCGATATGCGGTGCTGGCCAGGGTCGCGCGGTGGATGGTCGGGAAGAACCCACGCCACTGAAACCGAAGCCCCGGCGTAGCGATCCAGTCGTCGCCACATCCTTGTAGGAATTTGAGTTGATGGCTTGCGGTGAGTTTGTCCCAGGGAGTATCGACCTCGAAACCCAGATAATCGGCGAGGGCCGACACCAAGTTATGCAACGGGGAACCCGCCTGAAGGACGCCCCAGCCGGCGATCGCGCCGCCGGCAATCGAGCGAGTCGGGTGAACGACGATGGCGGCTGGGTTGGCCCCCCGCTGAATACCCAACCCCTCGCAGGATGCGCACCAACCAAGGCGCGTATTGAAGGAAAAATGATGGGGCGTCAATTCTTCGTAACCGTGTCCACACCGACTGCAAGATCGATGTTGGGAGAATCGGTATTCGCCATTGGAACTCTCGGTCTGTCGCTCAAGTGCCTCTTCTACATGCTCGGTATTTCGGCGTTTCGGCGTTTCGGCGCTCGATTCGGTAAAGGTCTGTACGATGAGGACTCCCTGACCGACGGTGAGCGCCTGCTCCACACTGTCCGTAAGACGCGAAGTCTGAGAGCGTCGCACGATGACGCGGTCCACGATCAATTCCACGACGTGATGCTGTTTGGCGTCAATGGGGATCGGGTTTTCAAGCGAGCACAACACGCCGTCAATTCGGACACGGGCATAGCCATTGGCTCGCTCGCGCTGCAATAGGTGCTCGTAGGTCTCGTTACCGGTAGGTACTATCGGGGCGAGCAGCAGCAAACGAACACCCTCGCCCAGACCGAGGATGCGTTCGACGATTTCCTCGGCGCTTTGCGTGCCGATGGGGACTTTGCACCTGGGGCAATAGGGCGTGCCGACCCGCGCCCATAAAACGCGCAGGTAGTCATAGATTTCCGTAATCGTGCCCACGGTGGAGCGAGGGGACTTGCTGGTATTTTTCTGCTCGATGCAAATGGCGGGCGACAATCCGTGGACGTGATCCACCTTGGGCGGCTGCAATCGACCCAGGAACTGCCGAGCATAGGAGCTGAGCGACTCCACGTATCGCCGCTGTCCCTCGGTGTAGACGGTGTCGATGGCGAAACTGCTCTTGCCGCTTCCGCTGGGACCGCTGCAAACGGTCGTCTTGTTACGGGGGAACTCCACGGAGAGGTCTTTCAGATTATGCTGCCTCGCGCCGACGACCGAAATGGAATGATTGTCGAATGCGGATTGCTGGATTCTCGAAGAACGAGACTGCGACTTGTTCAGCGGTTTGCGTGTCTTCCATTGCGGCAAGACCTCGCGCAATGCTCGCCCGGTGTGGGACTGTTTCTCTTGAGCCACATCTTCAGGCGTTCCCTCGGCCACAAGGTAACCGCCATTGACCCCGCCCTCCGGTCCCAGATCGATGATCCAATCCGCGGTCTTGATCACATCGAGGTTGTGCTCGATCACTATGACGCTGTTTCCGGCGTCCACGAACCCGTGCAAGACAGCCAAGAGTTTCTTGATGTCCAGAAAGTGCAAACCGGTGGTCGGCTCGTCGAGCAGGTACAAGGTTCGTCCCGTGGATTTCTTAACCAATTCGCGGGCAAGCTTGATTCGTTGGGCCTCGCCGCCCGACAGCGTGGTGGATGCCTGACCGAGCTTGATGTAATCGAGCCCGACATCGTGCAGAGTCCGCAGCATTCCTGCAATGGTCGGCACGTTGGCAAAATGTTCAAATGCCTGTTGGACGTCCATCTCCAATATGTCGGCGATGGACTTGCCCTTGAAAAGGACCTGCAAAGTTTCACGGCTGAACCGGCGTCCGTTGCAGACCGGACAAGTCACCCAGACGTCGGCGAGGAACTCCATTTCCATTTTGTTGCTGCCGTTGCCCTCGCAGGCTTCGCACCGTCCGCCGCCGGCTTTGCCGGTGGATACGTTGAAGCTGAAGCGTCCTGGCTTGTAGCCGCGGACCTGGGAGTCCGGCAGTCTGGCGTACAGGTCGCGGACTTCGTCAAAAACTTTGATGTACGTTCCGGGATTGGAGCGGGGCGTGCGGCCGATGGGCGACTGGTCGATGTCGATCACCTTATCGAGGTGTTCCAGCCCGTCGATGCGCTCATGCTCGCCGGGCTCGACGTTCTCGGCCCCGTTGAGGTCCCGGCTTAGGGCCTCGCGGAGAATATCGTTGACCAGCGAGCTCTTGCCCGATCCGGAAACGCCTGTCACGCAAACGAATCGTCCCAGCGGAATGCGGATGGTGAAATCCTTGAGGTTGTTGTGCCTTGCATCGACGACGGTAAGCCAACGGACCTGTTCCGAGGGATTCGGTGATGGAAGGGTACTCGTGCGATGAAAGCCATCGGATCGCATTGAGTGCGCTTGCCGCCTGTGCTTTCGCTTTGTTGATACCGTCGTTCCCATCCGAGACTGTGGCCGTCCTTCCCCCTAATCTCAGTTGTAGGGCCAACACATGTCCAAAACGCGTTTGAATTTCGGCGACTTGGAGGCAAGTCGTTCCGCGCGGGGCCGAAATCTCCGCCGATGATGTTCCAGCAAGTGCTCCAATAGCACACAGGCGACGCCTGCCTTCATATCCTCGTCTCCGAATTGCCCATAATGCTCGACAAGGGGCCATACGTCGTCTGGATGTGTTTCGATGAACTCGCCGACGACGATTAACGCCTGCCAACGGCAATTGTTGTCCGAGTCGTCGATCATTTTCCGCGCAAGGTGCATGTATCCAATGGTGCCGCGATCGCGGTAGACTTGGCGCCGCATGGTAAGCAAGGCCATAAGACGTCTTTGTGCGGACCGACTCGCGCACATTGACCGCAGCTGCGTGATCGGCACGTGTTCATGTTGTGGGTTGGACAGGTGCGACATCGTGCTGGCCCAGGCTCGCTTAAGGTCGGAGCGCTGCAGTCGTTTCTTCGCCTTTTTCCTGGTCGTGCCCGTCGGCATTGCCGTTCCGCTTCAGATGCCTGCCTCGTCGCGGAGGCGGATCAAGTCTCTTTCGACGCCAAGCTCATTCGCCCTCGCGAATAGATACTTCCAGTCCATTCGCGCACCCATGACCCTGGCGACACTTAATGCGTTTTCCCACTGTTTGGCCGATTGCGTGTCCTTTCGCCAAAGCAGCTTCATAAGAATGACATCTTCCGGGGTGACGAACCAGAATTCCTTGGCATGCGTTCCGATTCTTGAAGAAACCCGGCGTCGAAGTACCTCGATCAAGAAAAGGTCCTTGCCGATGAACGATAGATCGATCTTGAAACTGGTACGATTGTCAACGACGTTGGCGAAGGTATGTCGAGTCGCGGCGTCAACAAGCATGTCTTCCGGCGCGTAGAAGCGGGGCATTAGTTTAGCGGACAACCGGGCCGCGTGACGAGCGGAGGCAAGGACCAGCAGATCGGCATCCATGCTGGAGAACGGCTCACCATGCACCGAGCTTGCCACCGATCCGGTAATGGCATAGGTCACACCTACGTCCTCTAAAGCGCTGACAACGAAGCCAAGAGATTCAATCAGCGCGTCTTCCATAAGGGCATCTCCGTATTCCGTTTGCCTTGTGGCTCGCATCTGGAGGGCGCGGTCTACTGATTGGCGCAAGAGATCGCCATTCCGCGCTCGTCCGCGGGCCTGGGCGAGAAAAACCTGCATCCAACGATCGCGCTGCTGCGCCGTCATGCCTTCACCCTTCGACCGGGACTACCCGCCTTGTGCTTTGACTTGTTCTTGCTGACCCCGATGGATTTCGGGTCGGTTCTGATCGGTCGGCGTTGGGCGGGAACCGTGATTTTTTCGTCGCCGCGAAGAAATCCTCCGGTGATCGATCGCTTGGATTTCAGGATATCGTCAAATGCGCCATAGGCGACGACTTCACCGCCGCGAACGCCCGGACCGGGGCCGAAGTCCACGATCTCATCGGCCGTTCGCATGGTCTGTTCATCATGTTCCACGACGACCACCGTATTGCCCATGTCCCGCAACCGACACAGCGAATCCAGCAATCGCTGATTATCACGATGGTGCAGTCCGATGCTTGGTTCGTCGAGTATGTATAGAACGCCGACCAGCCCGGCGCCGATCTGGCTGGCCAGGCGAATGCGCTGCGACTCCCCTCCGGAGAGCGTCGGAGCGGTGCGTTCGAGGGAGAGATAGTCCAATCCCACGTCGCAGAGAAATGCCAGCCGCCCTCGGATTTCCTTGAGCACGTCGCGGGCGATCACTTGTTCGATGGGCGAAAGAGTAAGTCCCTCGAAATAGCGACCGGCCTCGCGGATCGACAGGGTACAGACGTCATGGATGTTCCTGCCTGCGAGCTTCACGGCCAGGGCCTGCGGACTCAGTCTCGCGCCCTGGCAGGAAAGGCAGAGTGATTTACGCATGAATTTTTCGTAATAATCGCGTACGAATCCGGACTTCGCTCGACGGTGTTTCTCACGTAACTCGGCCAACACTCCCGCAAACGGTCCGCCATGGCGATAGCTTCCGCCGGACCATTTCCATTCAAAGGTGATGTGTATGTCGCCCAATCCGAAGAGCAGCGCGTCTCGAGCCTTCCTGGGCAGTTTCTCCCAGGAATCTTTGATGTTGAACCCGACGTGCCGGGCCACGCCGCGATAGATGTGCCGCCGCCAGCGTCCCATCCGACCCCAGAAACGCATGGGATCGATGGCATAATCAAAAAAGGACTTTTTGGGGTCCGGCACCAGAAGTTCGGGGTCAAAGTCAAACGTCGTTCCCATCCCGTCGCAAGTCTGGCACATTCCCTGCGGCGAGTTGAAGCTTAGAAGCTGGGGCGAGGGCGGCTCAAAGCTCACATCGCATTTTGTGCAAGCGTACTTCGACGAAAGAAACAGGTCGGCGGGCTCACCCGAAGCCGCCTCTGTTTGCACGATGAGGGTCCCTTCGCCCAACTTGAGTGTGTTCTCCACTGCCTCCGCCAGGCGCGGTCGGATGCCCGCGGTGAGCGTCAACCGATCGACTAGGACTTCGATGTTGTGACGGACGTTGCGTGCGAGCGACGGGGCCTCGGACAGTGTGATGACTTGTCCGTCAACACGGGCGCGGGCGTATCCTTGCTTGATGAGGTCGGCGAAGAGGTCGCGGTATTCGCCTTTCTGCCCGCGCACCACGGGGGCGAGGATGAAAGCCTTCGTTCCGCCGGGGAGCTTCAGTATACGTGCAATGATCTGCTCGCGTGACTGAGCCTGGATGGGCCGGCCGCACTTCGTGCAATGCTGGGTACCCACGCGGGCAAAGAGCACCCGTAGGTAGTCATGGATCTGGGTGATAGTCCCGACGGTGCTGCGCGGGTTCCAACCGCTTGACTTCTGTTGGATGGAGATGGCGGGACTCAATCCCGTGATCTGGTCTACGTCGGGCTTGGGAAGCTGCCCCAGGAATTGCCGGGCATAGGAACTGAGCGATTCAAGATACCGCCGCTGCCCCTCGGCGAACAGCGTGTCGAAGGCCAGGCTGCTCTTTCCGCTTCCCGAAACTCCCGTAAAGCAGATCAGCCTACCGTGCGGCAGCTTCAAAGAGACGTTCTTGAGGTTGTGCTCCCGAGCGCCTTTGACTGTGATTGTTCGAGCTTCCATGGATGCCGTGAATGCCGAAGGCCGAATGGTAAAGTTCGAAGAATACGACGCAGCGGGAATGGTCCTTGCTTTTCGGCATTCGCTAGGTTGAGTTTCCTATCGATCGCCTTGTCGGATCAAAGCCCAGGTGCATCACCCGCCAATACCCCTCGTCCCGCGCCATCCAGATCACCATGACCACGCGGGCATTGGGGTTGCCGCTGGGGTCGGAGAGTTCCATGAGGACTTCGCATTCTTCGGGATTCCCCTTGGAATCCGTCGTCAGTTTCGCACGCACCAATCGTGCGGAGGCCTTCTCCCACTCCGTGTCGAAATCACTTACGTAGTGCGATACCGTAGGCGCCCAGTGGTACACCACGTTGTGGATGAACTCATCGCGGGGCATCGTTGTGGGGTTCTTTTTCTGAATGGCGTTGGCCGCACACAAGTCAAACTGTACGTCGAGGGCGGTCTCCCGATCCTGCTTCGACTCGGCCGATACGTCGTCGCGAATGGCGCGAAGGAGTACGAAGGCGACTTGCTCGGGAGTGGCCTGTTGATCAAGCGTGACGCCGTAATGGGTGGCGCTTCGCACCGTGGCGCTGCGGACCTTCTTGTCCGCCAGGCGGGCGTCGCCGCTGCAACCGCACCAGACAGCCATAACCACCGCCGCCGTGACGCTCAGTCCGAATGCCGCTCCGAACGATCGCACGCCGGTTCCGTTTCGACTCATGACCACAGTCTAGCCGCGCAATAGCGTGTTGCCAACCGATCAATCCTTGTCGAAAACTTGTAGCCCAGTGATCCGACGGTTACACTGGCCCAAGGTGGGAGCCGTTGAGGTTAATGGCGGAATTCAGCTCCAACTTGTGGGCGCCGTGGCGGATGGAGTACATCCGCGCCCTCGGCGGGGACGTGACCGATGAGGGCTGCTTCCTTTGCCGTTACTGGCGTGAGCCGGCTGTGGACCGGACCAACCACGTTGTATGGCGGACTAAGACTTCGTTTGTGGTAATGAATCGCTTTCCCTATACCAACGGGCACTTGATCGTTTCCCACGCCGAACACAAGTCCGACCTGTCGGAGTTGAATGACGATGAGCTTTCGCAGATGGCCCGCACGATACGAGACGGCGTGGAACTCCTCCGTGCGACGCTTCAGCCCCAAGGTTTCAACATTGGTTACAACGTCGGCCATTGCGCAGGCGCGGGATTGCCGGGGCATCTTCACGCCCATATCGTACCTCGTTGGTCCGGCGATACCAATTTCATGGCCGTCATAGGCGATACGAGGGTGGTTCCCGACTCGCTCGACGTGTTATACGGCGATCTGGTGAAGACCGCGGAAGTCGCCGGATTGCGTCGATGATCCACAGGACGTGCTTAACCGGGACGCCCGGAGTTTGGTTAACGACTCCGATGGAGTACGAGAATCATGGATTGATCCTGATACTCAAAGGAAACAAATAGAAATGGAACGAACGTTAATCATTCTGAAACCTGATACGATCCAGCGCCGCCTGATCGGCCGGCTCATCCAGCGATTCGAGGACAAAGGTCTCGCTCTCGCCGCAATGAAGCTGATGCGCATTTCGCGCGACTTGGCCGAGCGGCACTACGCTCCGCACAAAGGCAAACCTTTTTATCCCGGCTTGATCGACTATATCACTTCCGGCCCGGTGGTGGTAATGGTGCTGCGGGGCGAACGGTGCATTGACATCGCGCGTACCCTGATGGGCAAGACCTTCGGGTACGAGGCGGCGCCCGGCACGATTCGCGGCGACTTCGGCGCCAGCCGATCCTTCAATCTCATCCACGGCAGCGATTCGCCGGAATCGGCCAAGACGGAAATCGCGCTTTACTTCCAGGAGAAGGAACTGCTCGACTACGCTCCGCCTGATCAATCCTGGGTATTCCCCGCGAACGACGCCTAGGCACGGAAGTGCTGTACGCCATCAATGAAGACGGCGACGGGAGTTTGTGCCGACTCGAGAAGAGACTCCCATCGGCCGCCGCCTTCCAGTGGTAAGACCACGAGGTCGGCCGCCTTGCCCACCGTCAGCGATCCGCATACGTCGGAGTATCCTAAGGCTGCCGCGCCGTGAATCGTTCCCATCGCCATCAGTTCGTGGGTGGCCACGTCGGGATGCCGCCGGTGCAGAAACCGAAGCTCATCGAGGACCGAGAGGGAGGGGTTCGACGCCAGACTGTCCGTGCCGATGCACACATTGACGCCCGCGCGGAGCATGTCCCGGAATGGATGCGTCGGATGGCCGAAAGCGTGGTGCGTTCGTGGACAGTAGGCCACGCTCGAACCGCTTTGGGCGATGATCGTGGTGTCTTCGTCATTCATGTAATTTCCGTGGGCGACGATGGTGCTCTTGCCAAGGACCCCCGTTGCTCGGCACAACTCTACAGGGGTGCAATCGGATGTAGGGATGTCCTCGTCTCCAATGCCCATCTCCTGCAGAAAATCTGCCAATCGACCATCGCGGGATTGAGTGAACTTTTCTTCCTCCGCGGTCTCGGCCAGGTGAATGCAGAGCGGTGCAGCCATGCGCCGCCCGCGATCGGCGCAAGCCCGAAGTCCATCCGGCTCGACCGTATAGGGAGAGTGGGGCGATAGGCCGATGCGCAATCGGTCAGTCTGATGTTCGATGGAGGCGGCGGCCTCCAATCGTTCATCTAAGTGAGTTCGGAGCCTGCCCATCGCAATGACCTCGCCGTAGGAGACCGCCCGGATCGCCGACGGCTTCAGCGTTCTGCGACTCCACGCCGGACGCCGCGTAACGTCGCCGACGGTAGTAACCCCGGCGGCAAGCGACTGTGCGATTCCCGCGTTCACCGCCCCTGCGACGTTGTCCGGCGTTGCGGGTTGCGCCATGAGCAAGCCCGTAAGCCGCTTCAACCAATCTACGAAGTCGGGTGAAGGCGGAACTTTTCCGGCCAAGTGGGTCAATTCCAGATGGGTATGGGCGTTGACAAAGCCTGGGCAGATGACGGCGTCGCCGTAGTCGCAGTCAGGAGGCTCGTGCAGATCCGCAGCGCGGCCGACGGCGGCGATCCGACCGTTGCGGATAACTACGCCACCGTTCTCAATGACCGGACCGCCCACGGGAACGACGTAGCGACCCTTCAACATCATGTCGCGACACCGGCGTTTGCAGTTAGATCACGCTCGAACTCCACGATTTCCCCATCACGGACAAAGCCTGTTTTTTCGAGACGAACTTGCCCGGCCAGGTCGGTTTCTTCGATCTGGGCAAGAACGTTTCGCATGGTGAGGCGTTTGGCGAGGGCCAGCACGTGGGCGAGCAGAGCTTCTTCAACGCCCCGATCCACGAAATCGGGCGACACCCAGACGTTCATCACCCTTGCAATGTCGCCTACAATATAGAGCCCGCACCGTCCCACCGGCCTCTTGTCCCACAGTGCCAGAACCATGTCCAAGTGCGGATCGTCCAGGCGTTCGAGAGATGCCTCCGCGATGAGCTCGCGCATCGTCGAAGATTCGGGCGCATAGCCCTCCGTGAATGTTTCCCGATACGCGGTTCGCATCGCCCGCGCGGGAAGGATACGTACTCGTTCAGGCGCCTTCAGATCCACCCACCGAACGAGCGACATGGCCACATGCCGCCGAGCGCGGAATCCATTTCGGATCAGGAATTCTGCAAGATCACTCGTCCCACGGCCTTCAGCGGGCGCCCAGCGCCGGCAGAACAGGTCCCTTTTCTGAAACCACATTTCGGCCTGCTCGAAGGCTTCCGGAATTCGTGCCGCATCTTCGATCAACACCTCTCGAAATTGACTTGCTTCCGGTAGCGCGGCGAACCGGCGGTTGTGGTAGACAATGCCATAGTCTAGGGTCTCCTTCTCGCAAAGTTGGCCGCAATAGGCCTGCGTCGTACGCAAGAGCGAGCCGACGGTTGTTCGTTCCATAGGACGTCCCTAGGCCTCGGCTGGTAAGGACGGCACCAGTCTGTGGTGGTCCGTAGAGAGCTGATACTGATGCGCGATGGCGAGAAGGTTCTCTTCGCCGAACGCCGGGCCCATGAACTGTAATCCGACCGGGAGGCCCTGAGCGTCGAAACCGCAGGGGATGCTGATGGCGCAGACTCCGGCCAGGTTGGCGGAGATGGTGTAAATGTCGCTAAGGTACATGGCCAACGGGTCGCTGGATTTTTCACCGATGCGGAATGCCGTCGTCGGCGCGACCGGCGATGCGATTACGTCCACTTTCTCGAAAGCCTTGTCAAAGTCATTCTTAATCAACGTTCGCACCTTGAGCGCTTTCAGGTAGTAGGCGTCATAATACCCACTCGACAAGGCGTAGGTTCCCAACATGATCCGCCGCTTCACTTCCGGACCGAATCCCTCGCCGCGGGAGGATTCGTACAAATCGAGAGTATCGTTCGGTCGCGGCGTACGGTAACCGTAACGGACCCCGTCAAATCGTGCGAGATTGCTCGAAGCTTCCGCCGTCGCCACCAGGTAGTAACAAGCGATTCCATACTTCATATGCGGCAGGTGGATGGAAAGGACTTCCGCGCCCCCATCGGCCATCAGGTCGATCGCCGCCTGCACAGCCGAGCGCACTTCGCGGTCAAGCCCATCGCCGAAATACTCCTCGCTGATGCCGATTCGGACTCCCTTCATCGGCCGGTCGAGGCGAGCGAGGTAATCCGGCACGGGCCGATCGACGCTGGTGGAGTCACGCGCATCGTGGCCGGCAATCACCTCGAGTATCAGGGCCGCATCACGCACATCCGTTGCGATCGGCCCGATCTGGTCGAGGCTGCTGCCGAAGGCGACCAGCCCGTATCTCGAGACCCGTCCATAACTTGGCTTCAAACCGACCACGCCGCAGAAGGACGCAGGTTGGCGAATCGATCCGCCGGTGTCGCTTCCCAGGGCCGCGGGCACGATCCTCGCGGCCACCGCGGCGCAAGACCCGCCCGACGAACCCCCCGCGACGCGGCCTGGGTCCCAAGGATTCCGCGTGGTGAAATAGGCGCTGTTTTCCGTGCTGCTGCCCATGGCGAACTCGTCCAGATTGGTCTTGCCGATGACCACCGCCCCCGCGGATTCCAAACGCTCAATGACATGAGCGTCGTAGAACGAATGAAACGATTCTAGGATTCGCGATCCACAGGTCGTGGCCCCGAAGGAGGTGCACATATTGTCCTTGACCGCCATGGGAACGCCCGCGAGCGGACCGAGCGTCTCGCCCTGCGCGCGGCGTTGGTCAATCTTTCGGGCGAGAGTTAGGGCGCGCTCACGGTCATGGTGGAGGAAGGCCTGGTAGCTACCTTGAGGCGATTCAAGCTGGTCCATGCTTTTGCGCACGGACTCCTCGGCGGAATAATCGCCCTTGCGTACGGCGGTGGAAATAGCCAGAACCGAGTTTTGCGGGGCCACCGGTTACGAGCTTTCTTGATCGAGGACTTTGGGGACGCGGAAATACCCGTCCTGACAATCCGGCGCATGGCGCAGTGTCTGTTCCGGCGTCCAGGTCGGACGGACAATGTCCTCCCGAAACACATTGGAAACGGGGAGTGGATGTGCGGTGGGGGGCACGTCGCGCGTGTCCAGCTCATTGAGCTGTTCGACATATTCCAATACTTTGGAGAGTTGCGCCGCGAACAAGACGGCCTCCGTATCGGTGATTCTCAGCCGCGCAAGCCGTGCAACGTGCCGAACGGCCGCTTCGTCCAATGATGATGCCATTCCGGCAGCTCCGTGCCAATTCGTGTGATACCCTGCGCCTCGGCCGAGTCACTCTGGCGTGGGCTGTCTGGCCAGGTCACTTCGTCAACCGCGCGGAGCAACGCAGGCCGCGACCGCGAGCAGCAACCAACCGGCCAGCAGCAGCAACCCACCGAGCGGGGTGATCGGACCTAACCACTTCCACCCGCCTAGTGTAAGCCCGTACAGGCTTCCGGAAAACAACGTGGTCCCGAACAACATGCACCACCCGGAGGCGGTTACCGTGGCTGACGGTCGAGTGTGGGCCAGTGCGGAAACAGCGAGCAACGCAAGCGCATGGTATATTTGATACCGTGCCGCCGTCTCAAACGTCGCCAGGTCGAACGCGCTCAACCGATTCTTCAGGAAATGCGCCCCGAACGCCCCCGCCGCGACGGCCAGGAATCCGTTGATAGCCCCGATCCACTGCCATTTTGCGTCCATTGGCCTTTTTGCCCGCCCGCCGGTGAACCCAAACTTCAGTGTCGTCAAAGCGTATTGCAGCGGCAGCGGCCCGTCCATGATGGTCCACATCGCACTGGGACTCCCATTGTCAAGTTACTTGCGCTGGGAGTCTTAAGAGCCTGAGAAGTGATTTCAAGGACCGGAAACACTTGTATTCCGGTCGGTCCCATTATTTGAGACAATTGAAGCAATGCCCGGTAACAGGGGTGCCGAACACGGAAATATGAGGTGTGCCGCATTTCATCCTGTCCCCCAGAATTAACTGTACCTCGGCTTAAGGGTTTCCGATTAATCCAAGTCGCGAGTCTTTTTGATTGAGGTGCTTGTTTTGTGTGCGTAGTGCAATTTCCGGAGCTGGTTGTGTCCGCGTAACGGCTCCATCCGCGAGGAAGGGAGGAAGGTGACTTGGGAGCGGGAAAAAAAAGCACTACGCGACGGAAAACAAGACTGAAGATAGGAGCTCTAGGTGCATAGCAACAACGGGAAGCAGTGTGTCATTCATCGCCGCGGACTTTCGGCGATGAATGCCAAAGTACGTTTTCGATGTGGTGGGCAAGGCGAATCCCGCCCAGAGTACCGTTCGACGCCGCTTCATCGCGATTTCAACAAGGGCTCAAGAACCCGAAATGATTCGGTGAACGCGCTTCGACCCCGTTCGGACGTACGAGCAAACGCACTTAACCGAGGCGTCTTCTCAGCGGCGTTGATTCTGGCATGCGGCTTGTACACTAGCGCGCAGGCGCAAGTCGTTTACGATTTCAGCGGAGCCTTTACGGGGAACACGGCATTCAGGGGAACGATGAGCACTGCGCCCCCTCCAACTTCGAACACGGTGCCCACAACGGTGTTTACTAATGCCAATTACGCAAACGTCGCGGCATCGGATAATTCTCGTCAAAACTCCACCGCATCAGGAGGTAATTATGCTCTAACCCGATTCGTGTTTACGGTAAACGAGCCCGCGGCATCGCTATTCGACCTGCAAGTCGATTGGGAGGGCAACACGACGAGCGGCGGCACGGCGAACTTGTATCTTTGGGATGCGAGCACATCGTCGTACACATTTCTCACCAGCACTACCAGTAATTCGGACGTGACGCTGACATTCACGACGACGACTCCGATTCAGTTTATCGACACATCGCAACAGGTCACCGTACTCGTCGCCAACACGGTGAATAACGAAAACATCAGAACCGACTATGTGAAAGTCACGGTTCGTCAATGCGCCATCGACGCCGATTGCAATGATGGCAACGATTGTACGACCGATACTTGCTCGTCGAGCCTGTGCAACTATACGAACAATACGGCTTCTTGTGACGATGGCGACGCCTGTACGACGGTCGACACGTGTTTGGGCGGTGTTTGTTTGGGCGGGCCGCCGCCGGTGTGCAACGACAACAATGAGTGCACAGACGACTCTTGCGACCCGGTAAGCGGTTGCGTTTTCACAGGCAACAGCGACCCGTGCGACGACGGAAATGTCTGCACGACCAACGACACCTGCTCCGGAGGAAGTTGCGTGGGCGGACCACCAGCGGACTGCAACGACGACAATGAGTGCACCGACGACTCCTGCGACCCGGCCACCGGCTGTGTGTACGCTAACAATTCCGAACCATGCGATGACGGCAACGCCTGCACCACGAACGACACGTGCTCCGGCGGGGCGTGCGGGGGATCATCGCTAAGCTGCGACGACGGCAACGAATGTACCGACGATTCCTGCAACCCGGCCACGGGTTGCGGATACGCCGACAATTCTAATGCCTGCGACGACGATCACGCCTGCACCGGCAACGACGTGTGTTTTGAGGGCGACTGCGTCGGCACGCCGATCCCCGGATGCGTCGAGTGCACCGATGATAGCCAGTGCGACGACGGCAACGGGTGCACGGACGATACCTGTGACCCATCGGAAGCCTGCGTCCATGCAAATAATTCCCAGGCCTGCGATGACGACAATGCCTGTACTACGAACGATGCTTGCAATGACGGTGCATGCCTGGGAGGCCCGCCGCTGCCTTGTGGTGACGGCAACATCTGCACGGACGACTCCTGCGTTCCCGCCATTGGCTGCGTGCACGTCAACAACAACAACCCCTGCAACGACGGCAGCGCCTGTACCACGGGCGACATGTGCATTGGCGGGGCATGTGTGGGCGGGCCGCCGCCGGTGTGCAACGACGACAATGAATGCACAGACGACTCCTGCGATCCGGCAAGCGGTTGCGTTTTCATCCACTCCACCCACGCCTGTGACGACCGGGATGCTTGCACAACACACGACCGTTGCGTTTACGGACGATGTCGAGGAAGGCCATTGAGTTGCGACGACTACAATCCGTACACGGTCGATTATTGTCATCGGGGCGCGTGCTTTCACATCCTTATGTCAGGGCACGGCGACGGAGGGACGGAGGCCGAGTGCTTATCCGCCGACGACTGCGACGATGGCATTTTCTGTAACGGAGTAGAGCGTTGCGATCTCTCTACCGGCCGGTGCGTTGAAGGGGCTGAAGTCATATGTCCGCCGGGATTCAAATGCCAAGAGACGCGTGGCTGCGTATCGGTCGAGTCCAGCCACCTGGAGACCGACCAAGATGAAGATGGTTGGGATGATGAAATCGATAACTGTCCCGAGTTTTCGAACCCGGACCAGATTGATCGTGACGGCGACGGAGTCGGCGATGCCTGCGGCCTTGAATCGGGCGCGCCTTGCCTGACCGTTTTATGCGGCGCTGGATGCGGATTCACACTCGGAGCGATCGCTCTGGGATTCCTTTTTCTCGGGCTGATCTCGAAACAAAGGGCGAGATTGCTCTAGGCGACCCAAACGGCGAGCATGGTCAGGTCGTCACTCTGCTCCGCTGGGCCGACGAAGGTGGTCACTTGTTTGCGCACGTGCTTGACGATGGCGCCGGGATTGAGGTCGGTGCGCTCGGTCAGGGCCTGCATCAGGCGTTCCCGTCCGAACGGTTGGCCGGTGGAGTCCAGGGCCTCGTTAACGCCGTCCGTGTAACAGAACAGCACGAACGGCTCAGGGCCCAACTCCACGGTGATCGACGGATACGTAGCATCTTCGGCCACTCCCAGGGGAAACCCGGCATCGGAATCGAGTTCACGCGGCGGCGTCCCCACTCCGTGAGCGACCAGAGGCGGCCAGTGACCGGCGCTGGCGAAACGAAGGGTGTGCGATTTCGGATCCACCAATGCCAGCAGGCAAGTGATGAATCGTGAGCGGGTTGCGTTCTGGCAAAGAAAACGGTTCCAGCGGTCAAGCAATTCCGCGGGGTCATCGTGTTCGAGGAGGCTGACGCGGACGGCAGCTTGAAGATTGGCCATCTGCAGGGCGGCGGCCACTCCCTCGCCGGTTACGTCGGCGATCAGGCACCACAGTCGTCCGTCCTCGCGCTCGATGACATCGTAGTAGTCGCCGCTGACCCGCCGACCGGGATCGTTGAGGGCCGCGACCTTCAGCACGGCGTGGTTGGGCAGGGCCGTCGGGAATAGACCATTCTGGATGGATCGAGCGACGTCCAGGTCGTGATTCAGTTGAATCATCTGCCTCTGATCGTCGAGCAACTGGCAGTTAATGAGCCCGATGCTAACCTGCCGGGCGATGGCGGCGAGGAAGTCGATGTCTTCGTTGGTATAGGAGGTCGAAGTGCTGATTCGGTCGCCGTAAATGACTCCCAGCGTCTGCTCGCCGTGCAGGAGCGGCACGCACATGGCCGAGCGAATGCCCTGCTGCACCATGCTTACGCTGGGATCGACCATGGCCATGCCGTCGTCGGTGAATATCGCCCGCTCCCCGTGGTCCAGGGCGCGACCGAGCAACGTCCGGCTGATGGTCAACTCGCCCTCCGCCCCGCGCAGGTTGTGAACCACAGGCCAATCCACGGTCCGTTGGTTGCGACGCCGGATGCCGATCGCACCTCTTTCGAAGTGCAGCGTCTCAAAGCAAGTCTCCATGGCCGCCTCCAGCAATCCATCCTGGCTTTGGAGGGTGGTGAGCCGCTCGCTGAGTTCGTAAATCATCTCCAGCCGCCGCTGTGAAAGGGCCAGCCGTTGATCGCTGGTGGCATAATGCGTTCCTCGGCTACGGGTCAGGTCGTCTGTGACGACCACGGACGAAGACGAGTGTGATACGGCCTCGCGAAACACCGCCTGCGTCGCCCCGATCTGGATGCGGTCATCGTGCTTGAGCGGCGCGCCCGTGGCCGGCTTGTCGTTGACCAATGTGCCGTTCTTGCTGCCCAGGTCCTCGACGGTATAGCCCGATGAAGTAAAGGTGATGCGGGCATGGCGGCGGGATGTGCTGGGATCATCGGTGGGGATTTCACAGGTCGCGTCACGGCCCATGACTTCGGGGCGCTGACCAAGGCGATGCTTGACCGTCCTACCGTCGGCAAAGGTGATGACCAGTTCAGCCATATCTAAGTGCCAAAGTTAATGTTTGGAGTACGGGTTTCGGTTTCGCACGCCATGTCCGATGCGCCAATCACCGACAAACGGCCACAGACCATTCAAGTGAATTCCTAATCACGGCTTTGAATCGCACTTGCAAACGAGCATACCACATCCGGGGCAACCTTTGCCGTACTTTTCTTCAAGTGCGTCGGTCAGGTTCACTTTGTTGATGTTGGCCAGCGTCACCAGCCACGCGACGACGTCGGCAAACTCCGAGCATTTCTGTTCCTGGGTCCCTTCACGGAGGGCGGCGGCCAGTTCCCCGATCTCCTCGCACAACCAAAGAAACGTCGCGGGCGAACCCCGTTGACGGTCCTTGTCACTGTACATTTTTTCGATCAGAGCTTGCAGGTCGTCGATCGTCATGCCCCGGAAGTATACTTAAAATCGAACAGGATATCATGGTCCCTTTCGGATTGCACAGGGTCTTTCTGTTTTCGTTTATTCGTCACTCCCGCGCACGCGGGAGTCCAGAGGCGAGGGGGACTGGATTCCCGCTTTCGCGGGAATGACGGGCAAATGTGCTCGCGGGAATGACGGGTCACAGTGGTCGCCGGAGTGATGGGTAACGGCGGGCGACGGTGCTGTGTGAAGAATCGGCGTTCACGCCCTCCAAAGCGCCGGTTTTGTGAGTCGAAATACGGGCGGACCAAGGGATTTAGTCGGATTCCAAGGGGATGAAGACATTGTCGTAAGTGAGAAGAGTGCCCTTGGCCCGCTCCAGGTCGATGATGGCGATGTTGTAATCAACCATGGAGGCGATCAAGGCCCTTCGCGCGTTGGCCAAGCTTTGCCAGGCGCCCAGTTCCGTGTTGAGCGTATTGATGTCCTTACGTTCGGCGCGGGCGACAATGGAATCCACCTCGCGTACGCGGGCCTCGGCCGCCTCGACGTTAGGCGCTATCACATCGAACGATGGGCTCCAAAGCCCATGCAAGCTTGATTCCCAATCACCATGACCAAAAGCAAATTCCCGATGATCCCTGATAACACGCACCGCCCGCCAGGCATGCCCACAAGCTACATTCAATTGCGGAAGTTAGTGATCTCATGACTGGGAATTCGCTGCAAAGGCACGACAAGGATTCCGATGTTTCAACTGCAATGACTTCTTCCTTGATTGAAGCCCAGTCGTAGTCGATGTTGCAACATTGATGTTTAGCCGTGACCACATATACGCGGTCTTCGCCTAACCCTTCGACGGCAACACCAACTGAGTCTGGTTGACCGGTTCTCCCAGCAAACAAAGTCACAGTGACATCGCTGAATTGGTCAATAGTACCGGTAAGCGCAACCATTTTACCAGAAAGGTTCAGTTGTAGCCTTCCCGTGTGGACGATGGTTCCGGCTTGATTGCGAACCTCAAGGCTCCTACTGCTACGATCGTATATCACAACATGGTCAGCTGTCGCAATCGTTATGTGCCCAGATTCCGGAACCCAATCGACTTCTTGTTCTCGAAGCCTATCAACCATTTCAGAGACTGAAAGAAAATCCTCCGCGCTATGGACTTCGCCCAGAATCGATACCGCCTCGATTGCGCCAGCACTCTTGGGATTTATAGGTGGGACGAAATTGTCAGCACGATTTCGCGTCCACCCGTAAAGCGGGAGCAAAGCGCACCCGAATCCGACGAGCACTGAAAATCCAATGACTGCTGTTCGATAACTCCCCATTTGTAGCTCCTTATTCTGAACATTAACATCTGGGCCGAATTGCCCTTAGACACCCTGATCCAACCGCCGACTCATGACCTTGACAGCGACCGTCTCTGAGTCGCTTGCCTTCGCATGCTACGCATGAGTGTCCGTCGTGTCAAGGGTAAACTGAGCGAAAAACGTTTTTTTCCTGTAGGACCTGAACGTACTCCCGGTATTGGACAAACCCTGCGGTTCCGCTGCTTGATGAAGAATATACATAGAAATGTTACGTACTGCTTTTCTTTGCCATGGGACAGGTGCAACCTCTCGGGCTTCGTGAACACTCCGGAATGTCTATCCGCTGGCATCGAAACTCCGACCAAGCGACTCTGGATTTGGCCCTTGCGAGACCATGTAGGAACGCAGAATGAATTACCCAATGGGTCCGCTTGAACTAGAGGCTATCCCAAAACATCTTTACCGGCCGCAGGAGAAGGGTCAAAAAGGCCGAAAGGCCGAGGATTCCCAGCTTCCGCGCGAACTGAAGTTCGCGGCTCGCACGTATTGGGATAGGTTCTAGGTATTTTAACTCTTTGTGGGAGTGTACGTTGCAGTATACGCTCCGATTTCAAATGGCACGATTTGCGTTTGGGAAACGGCCATTCTGTGCACGTTCCTACTTAGTCGCTCGGATCAGTGATGAGGACGTGGTTGTATTGAAGTAGCGTGCCCTTGGCCCGCTCCAAATCGATGATGGCGATGTTGTATTCGACCATCGATCCAATCAACACCCGACGAGCGTTAGCCAGGCTCTGACGTGCGCTCAACTCGCTTGTCAACGTTGCATAGTCTTTGCTTGCTGCCCGGGCCACGGACGTACCCACTTCTCGCTCTCGGGCCTCGGCGGCTTCGAAACTTGGTCCAATCTGGTCGTAGGAAGTGTTCAACGCCCGTGTGGATAGATTCACATCGAGAATGACGTCCTCGAACACCCTTTTGAGCGAAGTCACCGCCTGATTGTATTGAAGTTGCGAACGCTGATGGGCCGCTTTCGGCCCGCGGTTGCCGATGGGCGCCTCGAACTCCACTCCGATGTAATACTCAATGAAGTCCCCCTGGGTGGCCTGGTCGAAGGAATCGTCCGCGCTGACACCCAGCCCGTCGTAGGTTTGGCGAAAGGTCAGGTCGAAACGGGGAAGCTCTTCGTTTTTGGCGCGGCCGACGGCGATCTTGGCGTTGGCGACGCGAAGCTCCTGCTCCTTGATTTCCTGGCGGTTGTCCAGCGCGGTCTGCACCTCGGCCAGCCGATCCACGACGATGCGGGACAGGGAGGGCGTGTCCTCCGGAATGATTTCAATGTCGTCGGCCAGGTTCAGGTCATCGGAGTTCAGGGCCGCCGCCAAGCGGTCCTCGGCGTCGAACACCGCCGACCGGCGGCGGATGAACTCGAAGCGGCTCTGCTCCAGGTTGGCCTTGGTCGCGGCGATCTGCACGGGGGTGATGTCAAACGCCTGCCGGGCGATGAGGTACTCATATATCGCCTCATATTCGGCGAGAAGACGGGCGGTGATGACGATGTCCCTGCGGGCCTGAACCAGCCGCCAGTAGAACTCCTCGACCTGGCGAAGAACGTCCCGCACCTGACGCTGAAACGCATAATCGCTGATCCGCCGATCATTCTTGGTCAGCATGATCAGGGAACGGTTGTAATCAATGCCGAAACCACGGAGAAGCGGCTGGCGCATCTCGAAGACGAAGTTGCTGGTGTACTCCGGATTGATCTGCTGGAAACGAAGCGCCGACTTCGTACGGCCCAGGTCGTAGCTGCCGCGAACGGACATGCCCGTGGAAAGCACTTTGCGAAGCCCATAGCTGGAGGTAAACAGGTCGAGGTCCGTTGACTGCAGCTCATTACCGGACGGTCGGTCGATGTTGTTCTTGATAATGTTCGTGTAGAAAATGGCGTCAAATGCCGCTTCGGCTTCGACCACTCGCGTCGTATCGATCGCCGGGTTGTAACGGACGATCTTAATGGCATAGTTGTTTTCCAGTGTTCTTCGTAATGCGTCTTGCAGGCTGAGGTGAAGTTGCTGTTCCGGACGGCGAATGGTATCGACCCGTTCGATGATCCGTTCGATCCGCGCCGCCGTGGCCTTGTCGCCGTCGCGCTGTGCCTTGGCAAGCAACTCCAACGCCGCTGATCGTTCCTTGTAGGGGTCGGGGATGTGCCATATCAGACGATCCGCGGGGATCACGACGTCACCGCTATCACCGCCGGGTTGTTCGCTCCCGAAAAAGTCGAGCACGGGCAGATTCAGTTCAACGGTTTGGGCGTCGGCCTTTAGCTTCAAATCAGCCGCCGCGCCGTTGCCTGTCGTATCCGGCTCAAGCGGCCCCGCGGATACGAGGCTAAAGAACCACAACCAGGACAGCGTCGTCGTATAAGCAATCATGCTTTCGATTGTCCGCTTCGTCGCCGCACCAAGAGGTGCGAACCTGAGAAAGAATCCAAGATCGAGGAGCCGAACCCTCTTCTATCCCAACCTTGGCCACCGCGCCGGGCCGAGGGGAGAGAATGCCCATTGGGCGGCCCTATCCTAAACGCGGTCTGCGCTTCGGGTCAATCGCCATTTCCTTGGATTTCCCGTACTGACACTTTCTGACGAACCGGTTAGAGGTACCGATCGTTTTCTGCTTCGCGGCCACGGCCTCCAAATCGGTGAAAGTCTATTCATGGGCGCCAGGGAATTATTCCAATTTCATGTGTGACGTGCGTCTCCGAGCTCCGGTTGGCAGCAGTCCAAACAGGATGGGCGAGCCTGAGCTTGCACTCCCTCCTTTGGTTCGATCCCACGAGTTACTCTTGAAGCAACTGCAGCTTATTCTGAGCAAGCGTACTAAGGTTTCCCTTACTCTTCGCTGTTTGGCCTATTCCAATTGGTCTCCGTGGATTCTGGATTCACCGTTTGGAATGCGATTGCCAAACTTGGAATAGGCTTCTCGTTTCGCCGCGTGCATGGAAGTGAGCATTTTGACCAAATACGACTTCGCCAATGTGGATTAGGGGATTCTACGTAAATTGAATAAGAGAAGAGCAACAACATTTGGCAATTTGGGCGTTGGCAAAAGCATGGCTGTACCGATAATCATGCCTAATAGGAAAGGAAGCGGGGAGGATTCCGGCGCGTGACCGGGGTCTTTGGCTTCGCTGCTCGGCCTGCGTGGGAGGTTCTAAAGATTATGAAATATCGAAGATTACTTGGTGCTGTTTTCGTCTGTGCGATGGTTGGCGTTGCATACGGAGCTGCCAACAAGATCAAGAGTTTCGCGCCACAGGGATCAGAGCTTTCTACGGCGGACGGAATGGCCATGCTCAACTTCGCCAATGGACATGGTGGAAAGACAATCCGCCACCTCATGATTACGGGGTTCACGCCGTTTACTTCCTATGATGTCGAGTTTCGCAGTCCGACAGCGGGGTCCTGGTTCGCCGGCGGGATCCTCGTTACCGACCAGAATGGCGACGCCAAGTATAAGGACGAATTCCCGGGGCTTGATATCAGCGATAGCGATTTATACATCTACGTAAACCTCGGCCAGGCGGGGGAGGAGCTTCGCGCCGTCGGCCTCCAATAGCGGACGCCGAAACCAAGACTAAAGAATAGAGTTGGCAGGTCGCGGGCGGATTGAACCCTCGCGACCTGCCTTATTTATTGATTGTCTCTTGCGCCTGTCAGTCGACGAGTTGCTTCCATGTCCCCGGTGAGATCTCCATCTCCGCCGCGGATCCGAAACCCGGGGGTGGATTGTCGTAGAAGGTGGATTGATAGCTCAAACTCAATGTATTCTGCGCGGTCAATGTTGTACCGACCACCAATACCCCGTTAATGGTAACGTAGGTCGCTGTCGTGGCTGACCCGGAGACGTAGACCAGACCGTTGATGACCGAGGGGTAGTTGTCAACTTTGTCGGTATCGCTCGCCCCTTGGTAAGGGACCGCGGGCGGACCGGATGGGTTGAAGTTGACGTTTGTGCTGCTTTCCGAAAGAGCGGTATTCGTGTACTTGAACGCGGCGCTGCCGTTGACGAGCAGCGAGGGATAGTTTGTCACCGCTGGGTCCCAGATCACCGAGTTTTCGATTGAAAAAGCGCCCGAAGTGATGATAACGAGCGTGCCCACAATCCGGCAGTTACGAATGACCAGCGCACCAAGACCGCAGTTAATCACGTAAATCCCGTTGGGATTGGTCGATCCGTAGTTGTTAATGCTCGGACTGAGCACGCATTTCTCGATGGTGGTCTTTCCGGATACTTTCGGGATCGAGGCATAGTTGATGGTTGTCCCGTTTGTTGTGTAGTAGTCGAAGACCGTGGCGTCCGGCATCGTCCGCGGCGTGATGCCGGATTTCGGCAATGTTTGGTAATTTGAACCGCTCCACGTGGTAACCACCTCAACATTGGGATAGACCAGCGATGAAATAGCCAGCGCTGTGCCGTTGGAACTGATGGTCATAAGATTGCTCTGAACCGTGGCGCTGTTGAAAATGAGGCCGAGTCCCGTGTGCATGGCCACTTGGAGACAGGTCAAAGCCCTGGACTTTGCGTTCATCGTGACTTCAAGTTTGTAGCGGGACAGGCCTTCGAATCCCGTTCCGCGCAGCAGAACCGAATCAGACGCGGAATTGCCAAGATTCCCGTCCACCGGGTCAATGCCTTCCAGCGTGTATTTTCCGGTGCCGATCGGTCGATTGGACTCCCATGCGCCGCTGGTGGAGGTCTGCCGCCAGTTGGAATCCTGGCGGATTCGGTGTTGTCCCAATTCGATGGCCGACTGGGCGTAGAACCTGGCCGTTGAGAGATCGGCCGTTCCCGCTGCGGAGCTTCGTTCGGATCGGGCAAGCATCAACGCGGAGAGGCCGGTGACGGTGATGACCATTGCGCTGCCCAGGACAGCGACGTACATGCTTCCGCGGCGACGTACATATTGAAGTCGATTCATCATGTCCTCAGCGCCCAGCCCAGTTCAAAGCGGCAGGATCAGTGACCCATTCGGGGTTCCGGTCTTGACCCCGACCAGCGTGTCGATCACCACGTTGTTGCGCAGGATCGTTACAGTGATCCGTTTTTGGCCGGTGTCGAAAAACCTCTCCATTTGCAGGTCACTGGAATCCACAATGGTGACCTGCACGCTCTGCCGCCACCCGGTGAGGCCGGGGATCACCGAGCCGTCCCGATTTTGCGGGGGCGAGGCGGTCCAGCCGTTATAATCGTCCACGTCGTCGAACGATGACCGCAGCAAGAAGTTCTCGGTCAGGTCAATCCCGAAAACGGACGTCTTGCTGGGATCCTCGTATTCCTGATTCATGATCTCGGACATCAACGCCGAGGAAAGAAGCTGCCCGACGGAGTGCACGCCCAGGTTGCGCTGGGAGACCTTCGATGCGCCCAGCGTATTGAGCGAAGCGACGACGAGCCCGCCGACCAGCACGACGCAGAAGGCCGCTTCCACCATGCTGAACCCGCGCATTATCCGGGAATCATTCGTCATCATGATCTCACAATGGTTGATTGAGCAGTTGGACGGACGTATCGACCCGAGACGCGGAATCCGACCCGGCCCGCAGGGTGATGTTGACGACGGTCACTCTGGTCGAGCTGCCAATCACCTGGGTGAAGTAGGTGAGATTGAACTGATAGATGTCGCCGAGCACGACGGAGGCGGAGGCGCCATTGTACTGGCGATAGAGCGGAGAACCGGCAACGCCGCTCCACAAATACTGGATCGTTTCGGGATTGGCGTCCGCGTTGCGGTCCGCGACGGTGAAGGTAATGGAATTCGCGCTGCGGGCGGAGATGGTCTGCGCCGCGTACAGCTCGCCCGCGAGTTGATCGGCGACATGGAAGCCGTCGGTCATGAGCTTGACGGGGGTGGCATGATCGGGGATCGCGCGGCCCGCAAGGATCAAGGCCGAGGAGATGCCGCCAAGCAGGACGGTCATGACGGCCATGCTCAAGCCCATTTCCACCAGGGTGAAGCCGTGTCGGCGATGTCGGGCGTAGTTCGTCATTGTATTTCGATCGGGGGCTCGGGAGGGCCGGGATCAATCGCCATGACCGGCTCCAGGCTCTTGCTGGGCTTGCCGGTCCCTCCATCCACACTGACGGTCTTCTGGTATGCCCCAACGGCGATCACGATCTGGCCTCCGAAATTCGGCTTGCCGAAGCCGTCGTAGGTAATCTGGGTGCTGCTGCCGAACGAGGCCGACAGGATCCGCGCACGATAGGGTTCGTCGCCAAGTGTTATTTCAAATGGCTGGCTCGGATGATCGGGATGGTTCATGCCCACCAGTTGATACTTATTCTGAAGCACACTGAAAGTGACAGTCTGGCTGGCGCTGGTTCGTCTTGCCTGGCGCTGGGCGAGCAGCAGGTCGGCGGTCACTTTTCGCGCCGCGGCCTCGAGGTTCTGGTTGGCGGCGAATCCGGCGTAGCGCGGCAGGGCGATCATCCCGATGGTGCCGAGGATCACCAGGACCATGATGGCCTCCGCGATGGTGAAACCACGTCGTACCGTGCGCTCTTTGTTCTCAGGCTTCTTGGTCATCATTCGCCTTTCACACCGCTCCAACCACTCTAGTTGATCTGTAATCGTGCGCCGGCCTTGCCCAGATCTTCGGAGACTCCGATGTTCTCGAGCTGCTCATCGGTGGCGCTGACTCCGAAATCGCCGGTGGCGAGGACGGCGACCCAACCCACCGATCCGTCCGGGGGGCTGGGCGTGGCCCTCGTGGCCTTCACGTGGACCGTGGCGAGGTTGTTCGCCTGGTTCGATGGGAAGGGCTTGCGCAAATAGGGCCCATACAAAAAGGGTGCGGCGCGGGCCGTGCTCGTGTTGCCCTTGGCATCGCTGTACATCGTGAGCTGATTGACGAATTGCACGCCGTCGGGAGCGCCGTTGGACGGATCGTATCCGGGAAACTGGTTGTGTTCCGCGAAGTAACACTCGATCGCCGTGCGGACATTCATGAGCGTACCCTGCAGGGCGTTGGCCGAGGCGTGCGATGCCGTGCTCGACATTCGCGGAACGGCGATGGCGGACACAATTCCGATAATCACCACCACCATGACGAGCTCCACGAGGGTGAAGGCCCGAGGCCTCAATGGATGCCTTCTGTCTTGACGCGCAGCGCCCATCGCTGTTTCCCCTGGAACGTGGGTAGTATCTCTATCAGAGCGTACGATACCGGCGGGCTGCATGTGACCGTATTTGGTCCGCGAATATCAATTGGACAGCCTCGGAATGGATTTCGGGTCGCCCGGTATGAGGGAGCGCAGCAACTGATCGACTGGGTCCGGAGTCTTCGAAACGACCGACCACTGGTTGGCGGCGAATCCGCCGAATGCCGCATCAATTAACCTGCCAAAAACCAGCACATCACCTTGCCCTTGTCCGATAAGACATATAGAATAGAATAGTCCAGGTTCCCGGGCGGGGGAGTATTGGCCTATGAACGACTGGCAGGAATCCGAGCAACGCGTCGAGCGGGCGCAGCAACTCTCCGAGTCTCATCGGTGGGCGGAAGCGCTGACCGAGCTGGAGGCCGCCTTGGCCATCCAGCCCACCAACGCCCTCTGGCATGCCCAGCGAGGCTATCTACTTGAAGAATTGGACCGCACTGAAGATGCGGCGGAAGCGTATCGACGTTCCTACGAACTCGACTCCGACGACCGGGAAGTGGGCCTGGCCCTGGGTTCGACCCTTGCTCGTTTGGGGCGGATGGGAGCGGCGCTGCAAGTCTTGGAGTCGCTGGCGCAGAAGCACCCCGATTTCGAGCCGGCCTTTTGTCATCGCGTGTACATCTACTCCGAGTTGGGCCGACATGACCAGGCCGAGGAGATGTTCTACCTCGCTCAGCAACTTGAGGAGGAGTGTCCCGATTGCTTCTTTTACCTCGGCGGGTCACTCGCGACTCGGGGGCAGCACGACCGGGCGATTTACTGCTGGGAGAGAGTGCTGGAATTGGAGCCGGGCTACGTCGGGGTGAACAACCGGATCGCTCAGGCCTATCGCGCAAAGGGGGACCTACAACAGGCCCGCGAATATCTGCTCCGTGAACTTCGGGACGACGCGGGGAACGTTGATTTACTTTATGAGTTGGCGAACCTGGCCCTTGAATCGGGGCAGGCCGCGGCGGCGAGTGCCAAGCTGGAGCACATCCTCGAGCTGGACCCTCTCCACGCGGACGCGCGGCTGGCCCTTGGCCGTATCTGGCTCCGTTGCGGTCATCCGGAAAAGGCGTGGACTTGTATTGAGGGTCTGGAAGCCCTCGACGGCGAAAAAATGAAATACAACCGGTGCGAAGCGGACACGCTCGCCGGTGAAGCGTTGTACCACCTGGGACGATTTGAGGAGGCCCGGACGCGCCTGGAGGCGGCCATCGAAGGTGGCATAGATGCCGACCGCGTGATGATGCTACTTGGAGACACCCTGCTGGCAATGGACAAGGCGCCGGAGGCGGCGGACCGGTATAGGCGAGTCTTGGCCGCTGATGCTCATAATCCCATTGCCCATCATAAATTAGGGGTTTGCCTGCTAAAATGCGGGCGGGCCGACGCGGCATTGGAACACTGCCTTAGTGCCGTTCATGGCAAACCCGGCTTTGGCAGCGCGATGTTTAGCGCAGCCATCGCCCATATCCGGTTGGGACAATGGCGGGCAGCGCGGGACATGTTGGGCCGGGCCGCGGGGGCCTTGGAAGACGGCGGGCCGGTTCGGCAAATTCAAAAGCGCTTGTGGCGCTATCAGCTTCGCTATTACCTTGACCGCCTTCTGGGTCGGTCGAAGACGGCCCATTGAATTCTCATGCCTTTTCGGCAATTGGCGCCGCGCGGGCTGCATCCGGGACAGCGCCTCGATTGTTATAATACCGAAGGTAGGACGGCGATGGTCAATCTCGGACATTGGAGTAAGTTGATGCAGCGGATGCCTTTGTGCCTCATGGTCGTGATGTTTACGGTCTTCACCGCTTTTGCCTCGGGGCAGGATCCCCAACCCTCCGCCGCTCCGCCTGCAACGCCTCCCGCTCAAGCGGCAAAGGACGTTGCTACGGCCCTCGAATCGGGGACCACGCCGACTTCCGCCACCGTTGAAAAGATCATGGAGCAGGCGGTGAAGAACATCTCCCTCCGTTACAACCTCAACGAGGCCCAAATGGCGGAAACCGAGAAGCTGATGAAGCGGGAAGTCAACCGCTTCCTCAAGGATCACGAAGCGGAGGTCTGGCCGGCGATACGCGATCTGCTCGCCTCCCAGCTTGGGGGCAAGCCGCCGGACAGCCGTGATGAGGTCATGCGGATCGGCAAGTCGGCGAGGCCGCTCGCGGCCCTGGCCAAGGATGCAATCCTCAAGGCCAACGAGGAATGGCGGATGTACCTGACGCCGGAGCAGAAGGTCACGCATGACTATGACCTCGGAGAGATTGAAAAAACCTTCACGCAAATCGACAAGAACTTTTCAGATTGGGAGTCGGGGCAGCCGACCGACGCGGGAATTTTCCCCCCGCCCCCGCCGGCCAGCCTGAGTCCGCCGCGCCCAAGAAAGCCGCCGGCCGGGCTGCCGGAACCGGAGGTCGAGACATTCCGGGTTTCAATCTTCGACACGTTTGTCGAGGAGTTCATCAAGGATTACCAGTTGGATCCGGGGCAGATTGATTCGGCGCGGTCAATCCTCAAGGAGTTCAAGGCCAAGGCCAACGACTTTAAGACGGCCAAGCAGGCGGAACTTTCCAAGATCGCGTTGGATCAAAAGGCGGCCATGGAGGCCCGCGATCGTGACAAGGTCGCTGCAACCGAGGCGGCCCGCAAGGAGTTACTGGAGCCCGTCTATGCCCTCTTTGGAGAGATGGAGACGCGGCTGAAAGGACTGCTGACGACCGCACAAATTCAACGATTTGGCTTGCAACAGAATCCAGAGCAGCCTAAACCATCGGGCACCGCTGCGGTGGACAAACCCGCGCCGCCGCCGGTGGAGAAGGCGAACTCTGCTCCGGCCGAGCCGCCCAAGCCTTAATCACCCTGTATTCGTCGCGGCGAATTACGTTTGTTCAGCGCGTTGCGTTCCTCTTCATTCGAGACCGGGAACGCGAATCAACGCATCGAACTGAGCAGCCCACCGCGTTAAAGGTAAATCTCCGCGCTATCGGACGTTTCCTCTTTTCCCATGTCACGGGATTAGTTTGCCTCCGACAAGATCGAATCCTACGATCTTTTTGGCCGAGTAAATGGGAGAATCGCAAGTGAGCCCGGGCTACGGTCCGCGAGGCTTTTCGGTTAACGGATCGCTTCGCGAACTCCCGACTGAGTCGAGAGGATTTCCGCACGCGGCTCACTCGAACGAAGCGTTTCCCGGCTTTTGCGGCATTCGATCCGCGAAGGGCGGGGGTGCCGGAATTTCGGTGCAACGGCATGGAAAAGGATTCGATCAGCTCAGATCATCCGTTGAGACGGCTGTTCACCGGACTTGTCGAGAACGCGTTCTGCACTGAAGTGGGGATGTGCGATCCGGGCTTGACGGGTTACGTGGCCGACCTGCTGGTCAGCTTCACCCATGTGGATCGGCTCAACGCCATCCGCAACGCATCGGGGAAACGGTTGGAGCAGATCGCGGCCATATTGGCCGTGACGGCGGAAGAGCACCCGGCCAGCCCCGTGGAGCGCGATCTGGTGATGTACCGGCACATCGGCGACTATACGCTCTTCTGGGCCGGCGTGTATCCTGAGCAGCTCAAGCGTGCCAAACGCCATCCGTCGGACGTGTTGTTGGATTATGTTTCACAGGGCAAGCGTTCCTACGCGATCGTCTCCGAATTGGCCGGGGAAAACGATGCACCACCGTCGTCGCTTTTCCGACATCTAAGTGAGGACTTCGAGTTTTGCCTTTACGGATTGGGTTTGGTCCGCCGCGGATGGGAAGAGGCCGCCCCCCTCACCGCGGAACGTGGGGACATTCTCTACTAACGCCGCTGAACTCGATCCTGATTCCCGGCGATGCTTGACCTCATAACGCGCCGCGGTAAAGTACTTCGCGGATGGAACCGTCTTGACCGTGGCCGCAGAGTTGCGGTTGATCGAATCCCCGATAGCTCAATGGTAGAGCGAGCGGCTGTTAACCGCTAGGTTCTAGGTTCGAGTCCTAGTCGGGGAGATAAAGCTAAGTTACGCCGAATCCGTAATTTACGGATACCCGCCTGCGTTGGGTGGTGCGGCCTGGAGGTCGTGCCAAAACGGTACATACCGTTTTGGCTTCGACCAAAGGAGCCGCACATGCCAAAACTTCGCAACAGGCTTCCCTCCTATCGACTGCACAAGTCATCCAATCAAGCGGTGGTTACGCTGAACGGCCGGGACGTATATCTCGGACGACACAACAGCTCCGAGAGCCAAGAGCGATTCAAGCGGGTGATTCAAGAATGGCTTGCGAATCCCGCCCACGGACCGCGTCGCAGCGAAGCGACACCGCCGGTTCGTAGCGACCTCACGATCAACGAACTTTTCTTGGGGTATTGGGATTTCGTCAAAGGGTATTACCGCAAAAACGGGAGCATGACGAGCGAAGTTTGGTCCATCAAGCGAGCATTAGTGCCGTTGATTGAACTGTACGGATGCCAGCTTGGATCAGCCTTCGGACCGCTCTCGTTGAAAACATACCGACAGCGTTTGATCGACCTCGGATTGACTCGAGGCGTGATCAACAAGCACGTCGGACGGGCCAAGCGGTTCTTTCGATGGGCCGTCGAGAATGAGCTGGTGCCACCGAGCGTGTACCACGCTCTTCAGGCGGTTGCGGGATTGCGGTGCGGCCGCTCCACTGCGCCCGAGAGTGAGCCCATCAAGCCCGTCCCCGATGACGTGATCGAAGCCGTGCTTCCACATGTCAACCGATATGTCGCGGCGATGATCCAGTTACAACGTGTCACCGGCATGCGACCGGGTGAAGTCACTATCATGCGCGGTCGGGACTTCGCTCGGACCGAGAAGATCTGGACGTACACGCCGGCGAGTCACAAGACGGAGCATCACGGGCGCGAACGAACCATCTTTCTGGGGCCGAGGGCACAAGAAATCCTCAGGCCCTTTCTGCTCGATGACGGCGATGCGTATTTGTTCAGCCCACGGCGTGCGCTCGAAGAACGAAGAGAACAAGTACGTCGGAAAAGCAAGGCTCCGCTGAGTGCCGACAAGCGCCATCGGCGGCGAAAACGCCAACCGTCAAAACAGCCTGGTGATTACTACCCCGTCATAAGCTACGAACACGCTATCAATCGTGCATGTGATCGGGCATTTCGCATTCCGGATGGCCTGAGCAGTGAGGAGATGAAGGAGTGGCAGCGAGATCACCGGTGGTCACCCAATCAGCTTCGCCACAGCGCTGCTACTTTTCTTCGCAAAGAATTCGGGATCGAGGCTGCTCGCATTATTCTCGGGCACAGTTCACCGACCGTTACAGAGGTCTACGCGGAACTAGACCGTTCCAGGGCGGCTGACATCATGGCCAAAGTCGGATAGTCGAGCATGAAGCGTCAGCATGCGTCGTCTGGGTTCTTGAGCAGGCTTTGTTGATTCGGAACAGTCGCGGGGCAGGTGACTCGCGGCGGTTCTGCGCCGCGGGAACTGGTACCAATGGGTTCCGCTACCCCGCGACAAAAAAAGGCGTCGTAGATAGTGACTTGTGTTTTCGATTGCGCTATTCTGGCAAGGTGAAACAATGTTTGTTTCACGATCGTCGTGATCACGTGAACGCGTGGCCTGACGTCTGAATCGTGGGGTCGGACATCCGGTAAACCTGTCCACCAAACAGGCTAAGGAGGCGGAGTTCATCACCCGCCATGTTCGAGGCTCGTAGCGCTGG
>Ga0187893_10000768_pt1 | contig 81889 bp, 67 predicted proteins | sample MA1701074metaG_FD_139574 | JGI IMG/M metagenome (GOLD analysis project Ga0187893, IMG submission 139574) | White microbial mat communities from a basaltic lava cave in the Kipuka Kanohina Cave System on the Island of Hawaii, USA - MA170107-4 metaG ... | reverse complement strand
CGCTCCCAAGCGGCGTCGATATAAGCTTGGGCTAGCGCCCTACAAAAGGGCATGACGCGCGACTAGCTCAATTGGCAGAGCAGCTGACTCTTAATCAGCGGGTTTAGGGTTCGAGTCCCTGGTCGCGCAGGTCGACACGCTGGCCCCTGACCCTCGTCACCTTGAGGCCCGGCCTAGTGCCGCGTCTCGATCGAAGTCTCGGGGAGTGCGGGCCTCTGGCCCGCCGGAATCGGTCGCGGGAGCATGGCGGGCGGGACGCCCGCACTCCGCCAACCCGAAGCATCGATCGAGACTTGGTACTAGCCTTCCGGTTCGCCTGAGAGACTCGGAGGCGGAAGCCGGCTTTTCCCAACGCCCGCACGGCGACGGCCGCGTCTGACCGCGGAAACGGGTCGAAACGACCCAGGAGGGATCAGGAGGGACGCGGTATCCTTGCCCAAGCATGACCGCAAGCTCGGACTCTGGCTGATCGGGGCCGCCGGCAACGTGGCCGCGACGGCTGCGGTGGGAGTCGCCGCCCTCACTCGGCGGCTCGTCCCTCCCCTCGGCTTGATCACGGAATCCAAAGGCTTCCCCCGGCTCCCGCTGGTCCCCATCTCCCGAATCGTCCTCGGCGGCCACGAGATCAGCGGGCGGACCATCTACCAGACCGCCGAGGAGCTATTCAAGCAAAGCGGCCTCTTCGGCGAGGAACTGCTGAGGAAGGTCAAACCAGTCCTGGGGTCCTGGCAGCGGAACCTACGGCCTGGCACCACCCTGGGCTGCGACGCCCGGATTCAACGGCTGGCCAGAGGTCGATCTGCGAGACGGACTGGAAGCGGCCGGGCGGTCATCCGGGCCCTGCGCAAGGACCTGAGAATGTTCACCCGGCGTCACAGGCTCGATCGCGTCGTCGTGGTCAACGTGGCCTCAACGGAAGGGCCCTGGCGGCTCGGCAAGGTTCACCGGTCCTGGGCCGGACTGGAGAAATCGCTGGGAAAGGCGGGGCGGCCGCCCCTTCCGGCGAGCAGCCTCTATGCCCTCGCGGCCATCGAGGAGGGCATGCCGTTCATCAACTTCACCCCGTCGACCGGCGCAAACGTCCCGGCCATTCGAGAGCTGGCCGAAGCGAGCGGCACGGCCATCATGGGCGCGGATGGAAAGACCGGCGAAACTTTGCTCAAGAGCGTCATTGCGCCGCTCTTTCGGCATCGCCACCTGGAAGTGCTCAGTTGGTCGGGCCATAACATCCTCGGCAACCGCGACGGATGGGTGCTTCAGCGCAATTCGAACAAGTCGGCGAAACTCCTGGCGAAAGATGGCGTGTTGGCCTCTATCCTGGGCTATCAGCCGGAGGCCAAGACCTCGATCGAATACCTTGCGGGCCTTCACGATTGGAAGACGGCGTGGGACCACATCGCCTTTCGCGGTTTCCTCGGGGTAAAGATGCGGCTTCAATTCATCTGGGAGGGCTGCGACTCGATCCTGGCGGCGCCCTTGGTCATCGATCTGGCGCGACTGGCCGATCTGTTCGCCCATGAGGGGGGCAAAGGCGTCATGCGTCATCTGGCCTGCTTCTTCAAGGCGCCGATGGACGTGAAAGAGGCGGCGCTCTCGGCCCAGGTCTCGATGCTCAAACAGCATCTCGCCGAGCGATATCCCAAGAGGCGACGGATGTGAACCTGCGGCTGGCCTACAGCACCAACGCTTACACACGATTCGACCTGTCGGAGGCGCTGACACGGGTCGCCAACCTCGGCTATGCCGGCGTCGAACTCATGGCCGACGCTCCGCACCTCTGGCCCGCCGAAACCTCCAAGGAACAAAGCCTTGCCGTTCGCCGCGCCCTCGACCGCTTGGGCCTGACGATCTCAAACGTCAACGCCTTCATGATGAACCGCGTCGGCGACCCGCGCCATCCCTATTGGTACCCGAGCTGGATCGAGTCCGACGCCGGCCGACGGCGCATCCGCGCCGAGCACACCAAGGCGGCCCTGTCCATGGCTCGCGAGCTGGGCGCGCCGCACATCACCACTGAGCCCGGAGGGCCCCTCGAAGAGAACATGAAACATCGGACCGGGATGGAGCGGTTCATCGAGGCCCTCAAGCCGATGGTGGAACATGCGGAACGAACCGGCGTGGCACTGCTGGTCGAGCCGGAGCCGGGGCTGCTCATCGAGCGGTTCGAGCAATACCTGGAGCTGGCCGAGCGAATCGACTCGCCATTCCTCGGCCTGAACTTCGACGTGGGACACGCCTTCTGCGTCGGTCAACAGCCCGAAGATTGGGTGGCGCAGATGGCCGCGCACACCCGGCACTACCACCTCGAGGACATCGCCGCGAGCCGAGTTCACCGGCATCTCGTGCCCGGCGAAGGCGCGATCGATTTCGGCGCGACCCTGCGGGCCATCGAACGATCCGGCTATTCGGGATGGCTGACCGTCGAACTCTATCCGTACGTCGATGACCCGGACGGTGCGGGCACGGCGGCGAAGCGCCACTTGGAAAGGAACGCAGCCGGCCAATGAAGACGCTGCGGGCCTATGCCGAGCTGGTCCGGCTGCCGAACGTCTTCACGTCGCTGGCCGACGTCCTTGCCGGGTATTGGTTGGTCAGCCATTCACTGCATTGGAGCGCGGCGCTTTCCTGGCTGCTGTCGGCGTCGGCCTGTTTCTATTCGGCGGGAATTGTTTTCAACGATCTGCACGACTTGGAAACCGACCGACGAGAGCGGCCTGCCCGACCATTGCCTTCGGGGCGCATCACCATGCGCGCTGCCTGGACGCTGGCCATTGTCTTGTCGGTTACCGGCCTGGCGGCGGCGGGCGCGGCGTCTCTTCATGCCGACGGCGCGACGGGCTGGGCGCCATTCAGGCCAATCATCACCGCGATCCTGTTGTTAATGGCGGTTCTCGCGTATGACTTCGCACTCAAAGACACCATCCTCGGCCCGTTGAACATGGGAACATGCCGCAGCCTGAACCTCTTGTTGGGCGCATCGGCCGGTCCGGGGGTGGTTTCGGGCGAGGCCCCTCCCGCCTTGGCATATCTTGCGATTGCAGTTTTATTGTACGTGACTTCGGTGACGCTGCTGGCCCAAGGGGAAGTAGGCGGCCTTGCTCGATGGCGGATCATGCTTGGAATAGCGGGTATCGCCGCCGCAATCCTGCTGATCGGCGCCGTCTGTGTCGCCGAGAGACTACTCGACGACTTCACGTGGATCCTCTGGTTGGCGGTGGCGATCCACTTGGGACGTGTGTCGCTCCGAATGGTGCGATCGCCTTCGTCTCCTGTCGTACTGTACGCCATCAAGACCTACATCTTTGCCATCATTGCGCTCGACGCTCTGATGGCCTCCGCTGCCCAAGGCTGGGAAGCCGGAGCGATCGTGCTGTGCCTCCTGGTTCCCGCGCTGTTGTTGGGCCGATGGGTCTATTCCACCTAGAATGGCCGGTGTGGCGCTCAAGCTGGGCTACAACACCAACGGCCTCGAGGGCCAGTCGCCGGCCGAGATGATCGACGCCTTGGCGGAGATCGGCTATCGCTCTATCGCCATCACCCTGGATCAGGACGTGCTGAATCCCTTCCGAGAGGGCGTCGCCAAGGAGGCTCGGCGCATCCGCCGGCAACTCGAATGCCTGAACATGTCGTGCGTCGTCGAGACCGGGGCGCGCCACCTGCTCGATCCCGTCCACAAGCACGAGCCGACCTTGGTTTCAGCGGACGCTACGGGGCGCACCAGGCGGTTGGACTTCCTCAAACGCGCGGTGGACGTGGCGGCGCTGCTCGGCGCGCAAACGGTCAGCCTCTGGTCCGGCCGAAAACCGCCGAAGCTGCCTGAAGGCGAGGCCAACAGGCACCTGGTGGAGGCCTGCAAGACCCTTTGTGAACATGCCCTGGCCAAGAGTGTGACGCTCGCATTTGAACCCGAGCCGGGCATGTTCATCGAGACGACGGCCCAGTTCGATCGGCTTCGATCGCAGGTGGACGACCCCTTTTTCTCTCTGACCCTCGACGTGGGGCACCTCCACTGCTTGGGTGATGGTGACCCACCGGCGCGGATACGACAATACGCGAGTATCCTGGCCAACGTGCACATCGAGGACATGCGACGAGGCGCGCACGAGCACCTGATGTTCGGCGAGGGTGAAATGCAGTTCGAGCCGATCATCTCTGCCCTGCGCGAAGTGCGCTACACCGGCGGCATCCACGTCGAGCTTAGCCGTCACTCCCACGATGGGCTCCGCGCCGCACGGACGGCCCATCGATTCTTGTCGCGAATCATCACCGAGGAGGAATCATGGCGTTCGACCATCTGATCTTCGTCTCGATGCCCGGCCTGCGCTCCAAAGACCTGGAGCACATGCCTCGATTGGCCGCGATGGCCAAGGCGGGGGCGTGCCGGCCGCTCGTGCCCAGCTTTCCATGCGTCACGTCGCCGGTCCAGGCCAACATGCTGACTGGGCGGACGCCGCAAGACCACGGCATTATTGGGAACGGTTTTTATCACCGCGATCGAGGCGATGTTGAACTTTGGGTCGGACGCAACGGCCTTGTAGAGGGGGGTCAGCTCTGGGATCGACTCGTCCGTCGCGGCATCAAGCAGGCCGCCTGGATGACCCAAAACATCAAGGACGCCGCCGCGGATTTCATCGTCACCCCCGAACCGATCCATCATCCCGACGGCCGGATGGACCTGTGGTGCTACTCGAAGCCGGACGGACTCTACCAGCGGCTCTTCAACGACCTAGGGCATTTCCCGCTGATGAACTTCTGGGGGCCGATGGCGAACATCAAATCCACGGAATGGATCGTCAACGCGGCCCTGTGGCTGCTACAGCGTGAGAGGCCGCGATTCAACTTCGTTTATGTGCCGCACCTGGACTACGCCGCGCAAAAGTTCGGGCCGGACAGCCCACAGCAGTTGGCTGCGTGTCGAGAGGCCAATGCCCAGCTTGGCCGCCTCATCGACGGGGCCGAGGCCCTGGGGCTCGGCCAGGTGGGCTATCTGATCGTCAGCGAATATGCGATGACCAGCGTGTCACGGGTGATTTATCCCAACCGCGTGCTGCGCGACGCAGGCATGGCGAGGATCGCTGCGCGCGACGGCTGCGAGCACCTGGACCTCCGCGAGAGCCTGGCCTTCGCCGTGGTCGATCACCAGTTCGCCCACGTCTATGTACGCGAGAAGACGGAGATCGACGCTGTCGCGGGTCTCTTCGAAGGAGTCGCCGGGATTGCCGAAGTTCTAACCGGCCGCGATCGGGGCAGGCTGCACGTCGACCATCCGCGTTCAGGAGAAGTCGTCCTGGTCTGCGAGCTCGACGCCTGGCTGGCCTACTACTGGTGGCATGATGACGCGAAAGCCCCGGCGTTCGCCAGGACCGTGGACATCCACCGCAAGCCCGGCTACGACCCGGTGGAACTCTTCTTCGATCCGGCGACGAAGTCGATCCCCCTCGATGCGACGCTGGTCAAGGGCAGCCACGGCGCGCCGGCAGACTCGACTGAACAATTCGGCGCCATTGTGGCCTCGGATGCGACGTACCTCCTCGCCCGTGAACAAGTCCCGGACGTGGCGGTCGCCTCGATCGTCGATGCCGCGCTTTCGTGACGCCGGCCCTCGAACGCCGTCACCAGCAGGATCAAATCGGCTTCGAGCCACGGCCTTCAGGCCGCGCGGCGCCTCCTACACCAGATGTTGAAACAGTCCCTATGGGGAGAACCCCCGCCTGGCCCCGCCGAAGAACGCCCGCGGGTTGTCGTGCACCAGGCGGCCGATCGCCACCGCGTCGTGCCCGCGGAGGCGCATCTCCAGCATGAACTCCGGAACCGCCAGCGGATTGCTCGGGCCCCAGTCTCCGGCGGAGTTGACTAGCACGCGGTCCGGCCCGTGAAGCTCCACCAGGTCCGCGGCCCGTTGCGGTGTGCACTTCGTCACGGGGTAGAGCGTCATGCCGCACCAGAATCCGGCGTCCAGCACCGGCCGGATGGTGTGCTCCTCGACATGGTCGACGCAGACCCGCTCGGGCGGCAGGCGGGACTCGTTCTTCAACATGTCGAGGATCATCCGCGTGCCCTTGTACTTGTCTTCCAGGTGCGGCGTGTGGATGAGGACCAACTCACCACGATTCGCGGCGAACTCCAACTGCTCGCAGAAGATCGTGCATTCGTTAGGCGTGTTCTTGTTCAGGCCGATCTCCCCGATGCCCAGGACGTTCGGCCGATCGAGAAACTCGGGAATGAGCTTGATCACCTGTCGGGCCAGGGCGACGTTTTCCGCCTCCTTGGCGTTGACGCACAGCCACGAGAAATGCTTGATCCCGAACTGCGCCGCCCGACGCGGCTCATGCTCCGTCAGGTGCCGAAAGTAGTCTCCAAACGCCTCCGGACCGCCGCGGTCGAAGCCTGCCCAGAAGGCCGGCTCGCTCACCGCGACGCACCCGGCCAGCGCCAGCCGATGGTAGTCGTCGGTGACGCGCGAGATCATGTGGATGTGGGGATCGATGTAGTTCATCGGGGCCCTGCGGCGCGGACGGCTACCTGGCGTTCGGCGGCTGCCAGGACTCGTCATGCGGAAGGGAAAACACCATCTGGCATCGTTCAGCCCGGCCAGGTCGGGCGTCCAACAACACACCGAGGGCCGTGCGAATGGCGGCGAGGCGAGGATCGTCGATGATGGTCTTGGCCCCCTCGCCCCGTTCGAGGCGGTCGAGGTTAGCCGCCAGTTCGATGATCTTGCAGCGGGTCTCCAGGTAGCAGCGGTCCAGAACGATCTTGGCGGTCATGCGGCGCCTCCAACCATCCGGCTCGCCAGGGCGGTGGGAATCCGGTATCTGTTAAGTCTGTCCTCTAAACAGTATAAGCGAAACCGTGGCCGCTCCAGACGATTGCCCCGCCAGCCGCCGGGGCTTGCGGCCGCGCCTCCGATTCAAGACAATCCGAGAAGTTCTGAGCGCAAGGCGGGGGCGGTGGGTTGGGTCCTGTTCAGAGAGCGGCGATTCGCATGCAGATTCACAACAGCGTGCTGGAGCTGATCGGCCGCACTCCCCTGGTGCGTCTTCGAAAGGTCGCCTCCAGCGCCAAATGCACCATCGCCGCGAAAGTGGAGTACTTCAATCCCGGCGGATCGGTCAAGGATCGCCCCGCCCTTCGAATGCTCGAGGAGGCCGAGAAGGCCGGCAAGCTGAAGCCCGGCGGGACGATCATCGAGCCCACCAGCGGCAACACCGGCGTCGGCCTGGCGATGGCCGCGGCCATTAAGGGCTACCGCTGCATCCTGGTCATGCCGGACAAGATGGCCCCGGAGAAGTTCGCCCTCCTGCGGGCATATGGGGCCGAGACGGTCACGGTGCCGACGGTCGGGGCCAACAGTCCTGAGAGTTACTACAGCGTCGCCAACAGGCTGACTGCGGAGATTCCCGGCGCCTTCCAGCCGAACCAGTTCGAAAACCCGAACAACCCCGAGGCCCACGTCCACTCCACCGGCCCCGAGATCTGGGAACAGACCGAGGGCAAGCTGCACATGTTCGTGGCGGGGATCGGAACCGGCGGGACGATCAGCGGAACATCGCGCTACCTCAAGAAGATGAATCCGAAGATCAAGGTCATCGGGGCGGACCCGGAGGGGTCGATCTACACCCCGGGCAGCATGCCGAAGCCCTACAAGGTCGAGGGCATCGGCGAAGACTTCGTGCCGCGAACCGTCGATTTGAAAGTCGTGGACCAGGTCATCAGCGTCAGCGACAAGGATTCTTTCATCATGACCCGGCGGCTGGCGCGCGAGGAGGGGCTGTTGGTCGGCGGCTCGTCCGGCACGGCGCTATGCGCGGCCCTACAAGCGGCGGCCGACCTGTCCGCCGAAAAGCTGGTGGTCGTCCTCCTGCCGGACCACGGCCGCGGATACCTCAGCAAAATCTTCGACGACGAGTGGATGCAGCGATTCGGCTTCCTGGCGACGCCCGGTCAGGGCACGACCCTCGGCGACGTCCTGGAAAGCAAGGGCGACGTGCCGGCCCTCATCACCGTCAGCACCAAGGACTCGGTCCGCAAGGCCATCGACCTGATGCGGAAGAACAACATCTCCCAGGTGCCGGTGGCCGACGACAGCGGCGTCATCGTCGGCTCCATCCAGGAAGTCACCGCCATGCAACTGGTCTTCGACCACGTGGACATCGCCCACAAGCAGGTCGGCGAGGTCATGGGCTCTTGCTTCCCCAAGATGGACCGTTCCACCGAGATCGACAAGGGATTCAAGGCCCTGAACCTCGGCGCCTCGGCCATTTTGGTTCGCGAGCACGGCCGTTCGGTCGGCCTGATCACCAAGAGCGATTTCATTTCCTACCTGAGCGAGCAGACCGACCTCGACGGCGAGTACACCCCACCCGCTCCGTGACCAGCCACCGAGCCCTTTGACTATTGCGGCGGCTCACCGGCATCCGTGAGGAAGCGCTTGGCGTCGGCGATCACCTCTGCCGGGAAGCGCTCGGCCTGAAGGACTTTGAGTGCGCTTCGCCCCTTCGCGGCGCCGGGGCGAAGCTTGTAGTCGAAGACCAACTGGTCCGACTCGAACGCCTCGGTGAAATGGTGGTTTTCGGCTTTCCCCTGGCAGTCCAGCGCCGCCAATGCGGCATCGTGCGTGGCGATCAGGTGCAGCCCGCCGCCTCGGATGAGGGCCATCAGCACGGCCTTCGCCGCGGCGACGCGCTCCATTGAGTTCGTCCCGCGAAAGGGCTCGTCGATCAAGCAGAGCACGCCCCGGCCGGCCGCCGCGGCCTCGACCATTCTGCGGACCTGGCGGACTTCGGCGAGAAAATAACTTTCCTGCCGCGAGAGATCGTCGCGAATCCGCAGGTCGGTCAGCACCGTCAATGGGGAAAGTTCCATCTTCTTCGCGGAGACCGCACCGCCGCAGTGCGCCAAGAGCGTGCTCGCACCGGCCATGCGCAAGAAGGTCGATTTGCCGGACATATTCGAGCCGGTGATGATCCACGACCTCATTTCGCCGCCGAGACGCACGGTGTTGGTGACGGCTGATTGATGCGAGATCAAGGGGTGCCGGCCATCAATGATGCGGAGGTGGCACTGGTCGGCGGAAAAGGCGGGCCAGGCGGCGTCGCGCTGCTCCGCGGCGAAACAGGCCAGGCAGAGATCGACCTCGCACTCCCCAAGGGCTCCGAGCGCCGCGAGAAGCTGACGCTTATGGCGAAGATATGGACGTTCGAGGAGCCACAAGACCTGCAAGTCCCAGAAGGTGAGAACATCGATGATCGTGTGCAGAAAACCGGACAGCCCCAAATAGATCAGCGGTATGCGCCGCCGCAGCGCCGGCAGACACGCGGGAGACGTGACGGCCTCGAAGCAGCGGCGAAGCTCGCCCAGCCGACCCTCTTTTGGCAAGGTCGCCGACGCATCCCTGGCGAAGGACAACAGTAGCTCGACGATCGGCCCCAGATCGAGCCACGGCCTGATCCGCTGGCGAACGCCCTTCAGGAAGCTCGGCATCAGGATCGCGTTGATGATGATGACCGTGACCAGCGGCATCCAGCCAACCGCCAGCCCCAGCCAGCCCGCCGAGCCGGCGAGACCCATCACCAGCGCGACGGGCCCCGCAAGCCCCCAGACGCGGATGATCGACGTGGCTCGCGGGTTGGGCAACGGAGTTGCCTGGGCGACCGTCTCGTGGAACTTCGTCAATGCTCCGTGCATGCGGCGCATGGTCGCCGCGGCGGTGAGCAGACCCAGCCGGTCATGGTCGCGCTCAGCGAGGTGGGCGACCGCCTGCTGGCGAGCATTGATCGCCTGAATATCGGCTGAAAGGTGAGTCAGGACATCGACCAGGCAGGCCTCCCCCACGGGAGTCGAGCAACGATTGAGCAGCCCGAAGAGGCTCAGCGGTTCGCCAAAGACGTCGAGATCGTCCAACTCCTGCTGACTCAGCTCCTGGCATGGTTCACCGTGGCGTCGGGCTGTCGTCAGCGTCGCCCAGGAGGCGAGATGCTCGGGCCTTCTCCCCCCGATGATGGGGGTCGTGTCGCCCTCCACTCGCCGGCGCGATTCAGTCGCGATTTGGATTAGCAAGGCAAGCCGCTCACCGAGAGTTCGGGCCGCCTGGTAACGGCTGACGCAGACCGAAAAGAGGATGATGCACGCGATCTGAGGCGCTAGCGCCCACAGCCGGTCCTGCACGAGTAGGAACGTGGAGGCCAGAAAGCCGGCGAAGGTGACCAGCCTGGCCCAAGCGAGGCTGATGGCCAGCCGACGTGCGGCGCGAGCCTCGGCGCGGGCGATCTCGCCGACCTGATCGAGCCAGGCGCCCTTTTGTTCGTTGGACTCGGGGCAGGGCGGGAGCGAAGGGAATTCCATGCCCCCAAAGATACGAAGTGTCGCGGCACAAGCAAGCCGGCGAGATTCCGACGCGCACAGACCGGGGGCGCGTTGACCCGATCAATGAATGATGTTTCGATTGCCGGCGCGGTCGTCCTGGTTGGCGTCGACATAGACCGGCTCCCAAAGGCGCTCCTGCTCGAGTTGCCGGCAAAGCGTCTCCCGCCAAAGGCCGTAACCCGCGACGGGATGTTCCGTCCGGAATTGCTGTTCCAGCGAGTCGGCCAGGGTCATGGCGTGCTCAAGGACTTCGCGGCTCCTCTCTGGCAACTGAACCAGACACCGGGCGAGATAGTCCGCGTCGATCTGCCGTCGGGCTCGGTAGCCCAGGGTCAGCCCGAGATGAGCATGGGCCCGCCATTCGTAGGGTACGGCTCGGGCAAAATTCACCGCCTGCCGCGGCTGATCGCACTCGACATAGGCGGCGGAGAAGGCGACGCCCTCGATGACGTCGGCATCGGACTCCGGCGCCAGCTCACCGACGGCCTCGAACAGCCCCCGGCGGTCGCTGCGAAAGACGAAGAACAGCGCACGGCCCAGCCCCTGGATCGCCGCCCGGCGGTAGTAGCCCGGAATGGTCCGAAGATGAGCGACGCCGTCCTGATTGCCTGCGAAGTCGAAGAAACCGAACTTGAACCCGTAGCCGTCCATGCAGATGAAGCGGTGCCACGGATCGAGCCGCTGAATCAGCCGAAGGAGCCTCTCGAAATCGCGCCCGAAGCGGACCGCGCCCCACATCCCGATGCCGAAATGCACGGGCCAGGGGGACTCGGCCGGCGCTTGGATCATTGCTCCGCGGTCGCCGCGACTAAGGACCCGTAAATAGCCGGAGGCGCGAGCGATCGAATCGCCCTCGATCGCCATCGGTCTGGCGAGCGGAGAGAATGCCTCCCACCGCTCCGCCCGACGCCTATCTGAAGACAAGAGTCCGGCTCGCAGGCCGCCTGAAATATGCCCACAAACTCGTCGAATGCCCGGGGCGTGGACCCTGCCGACGTGAAATCGAAGCGAGACGGGGTCTGCGCGGCGAAGCTGGTGGTCGAACCATAGCAAGAGGCCATACCTGGCCGTCGCCGCGGCTGCAAGCAAGAGGATGATGAGTGCCGCGAGATACATGGGGCGTCGCGTGGGGCGTGGCCCGGCGAGGAGGAACCCAGGCCACCGGTCCAGCCTATGTTGCTTCCTTCCGCTCTCCGAATGATCCGTCCGGTCGCGCGGTATGACCGACCTATTATATACGTCACGGAACGGCGGCGCTCAACCCCGGCAGGCAGGGTGTTTCGGTCAAAGCGGATCGAAAATCAGCTCCGAAAGCGCCACGTCCACCTGCATCGCGCCCAAATCCACGCTGGCCTGCTGCTTTTCGAGCACAATGCGAACCACCCTGCCGGGCCGGTCGAAGTTCCGCACGTGGACGGGATCGCCGGGCCGCAGCTTCATGACTCGCTCCACCCAGGCCCCGTAACGCTGATGCTGCTGCTCAAGGGCTTTCGCCTGGTCCAACGCCGCCAGCGTCGCTCGGGCAGCCTCCTGGCGAGCCATGTCGGCGTCTCGGCGGGCCCGCTCAGCTTCCCTCCGCGAGTGCAGGGTCCGGCCGATCGCCCGGTTGAGGGCTCGATGCTGGCCGGCGAGGTGCTTTTTGGCGGCTTCGACCAGCCTGCGGGGCATCCCCAATCTGCCGGCGATGGCGATGGCGCAGCTCGCTCCCGGCTCGCCGATGCGCAGCTCGTAGGTGGGCTGAAGCGTCTGGACATCAAACTGGACCGAGGCGTTGTCCACCCGCTTCTCCTCGTAGGCCAGGGCTTTTAGGGCCCCAAGATGGGTGGTGATCATGGCCAGGCAGCCGGTCGAGGCCAGGTGGCCGACGATGGCCCGGCCGATGGCGGCGCCCTCGTCGGGATCGGTGCCGGCGCCCAGTTCGTCCAGCAGGATGAGCGTCGATCGCCGGGCGCGGTCTAGGACCCTCAGGATCCGCGTGAGGTGAGCGCTGAAGGTGCTGAGCGACTGCTGAAGGCTCTGCTCGTCGCCGACGTCGATCCAGATGGCGTCGAAGATCGGCAGCGTCGAGCCGGGATCGGCGGGGATGGGCAAGCCCGACTGCGCCATCAGGGCCAGGAGCCCGACGGTCTTCAGGGCCGCGGTCTTTCCGCCGGTATTGGGGCCGGTGATCATCATGATGTCGAAGTCATCGCCGAGGCGCACGTCGATGGGGACGACGGCTCGGGGGCTCTGTGGGACGCCATCCGGGTGGTGATCGGACAGCGTTAGGAGAATGGGATTGCGCGCCTGCCGCAGGAGCAGCCGGTGATCGGCGTTGATCTCCGGCAGCCGCATGTCGTGCTTGCGGCCGAATCTCACCTTGGCCGACAAGAGGTCGACCACGGCGATCGTCTCCAGCGTGAGCAGGATTTCCCGCTGGTTCAGGTGCACCAGGTGCGTCAATTCCCAGAGGATTCGATCGATCTCCTCTCGCTCGTGCTGCAAGAGGTCGATCAAGGCGTTGTTCAGTTCGACCGCCTCGGCCGGCTCGACGAAGAGCGTCTGGCCGCTGTCGCTGCTGCGATGAATGATTCCGGCGATGCGGCCCCGCTGATCGGCCTTGAGCGGCAGGACCATCCGCTCGGCATGAAAGGTCGCGCTGGGGTATTGCAGATAGCGGGTGACGCCGGCCTGCTTGAGCAGCCGATCGAAAACCTGCCGCGTCTCCTGCCGGACGCGGGCGACCTCCTGCCGCAGCCGCCCCAGCCGGTCGCTGGCCTCGTCCCGAACCTGACCGCGCGGGTCGATGACTCGCCCGATCCGCTCGGCGATGACCCGGAAGTCTCCGATCCGGCCGGCGAGCTTGGCCAGTGAGGCAAAGCCCTCCTCGGCGCCTTCGAGGTATCTCCGCACCGAATCGACGCCGGTCAAGGTCGACGCCAGGTCGGCGAATTCCGCCGGCTCCAGCTTGGCCGGAGGCACTGCCCGGCGAACCTGCCCGCGCACGTCGCGCACTCCGCCGAGCGGCGCCGGACCGTGGGCCTCCATCCAACGAGAGAATTGATCGGCCTGCGTCAGCCAGATTTCGATCTGTGTCGCCCGGCGCGAGGGAGTGATCTTCAGCGCCAGCTCGCGGCCAAGCCCGCAGCTCGCCTGTTTGGCTAGAAGCTGGCGTATGCGATCGTAGTCGAGCTTCTCCAGGGTGTGGGCGTCCACACCGGGATTTTACCGGCCGGCGGGACCCATGAACAAACCGCCCCCGCGTCGTGCGAACCTGCTCCGACCATCGCGCGGGCCAGCGCGCCGGGGGCGCGGCCCGCCCTTCGCGCGGAATGAGGTTCCCAACACTCGATCAAGTCAGGCGCAGGCCGTACCGTCGCTGCCCTCGTCGTCCCAGGAGTACGGCGGCGCCGACAAGGACCATGCCGAGCGTCCCCGGCTCGGGAACGTTTGCGAGATAGACGTTGACATCCTGCATTCCGGCCGGGACCACTTGATTCACTTGGCGAAACTCCCAAGCGTCGATGCCGCCCGCCACGTTGGAATACAACAGACCTGCCCACTGGATCGGACCGCCGGCAATCCCGACGCCCACGTCCTCGCCCAGCTGCCGGCTGTTCCACCGGCGGTTCACGTCGACGTTTATGGAGCCGCAGTTCTGCATCTGGTAGAGGTTCTGGCAAAGTTGGGCGAAATTGGGATCGACGGGAATGTTGATGGTGAACGTCTTGGTGATTACTGAAGGTCGGTCGTTGATCAGGATCTCGCCCTGCGAGGAAAAGCCGTCGAGGTACAGCTCGTTCGTCGCGTGGTCGTTGTCGATGCCGATGGCGTTGAAGTAGCGCCAGTCGCCTGGGTTCGAATCGATCTGGCCGAGCATCGGGTGCGGGACGTTGACCAGTCCCCAGCCCTCGCGAAAGCCGTTCTCGCCAAAGTCGTAACCCATGGCGCTGGGCTCAAAATCGTCCTGGGCGGCGCCGGCATTGATCCGCAGCTCGTCCCAGAAGATCGCCTTCTGGGTATAGCTGTCGATCCAGTTGTACATAAAGGGCACGGTAACGTTGGCGTCGCCGTTGTTCGTGTTGTTGCCGTCACAGGGGGAGAAGCCGCCGCCAGCACCGGGATTCTGGACGAAGCTGTGGACCCCACCGATCCGGCCTGCAAACAGCGAAGGCCCGCCCGAATCGCCCTGACAGAGGTGTCGAAGCGGCGCCGCGCCATTGGCGAAATCGAAGTTGTTGGCCCCAAACTCACCATCTGCGAACACGTTGGCGACCGAATAATCACCCTGCCGCTTCGTCTGAAACCCGAAGTTCTGCCCGGTCGCCACGTTGTAGCCGGTGTTGCCGAATCCGATGGCGGTGAATGGATCGCCCATCGCTAGGGCCGTTCGGCGAATCGGCAACGGCGCGATGCCCGAACGCGGTCCGCCTAGCCGCATCAACCCGACATCCATCCCAGGAAAGTTGTAGTCCGTGTGATATCGCACGCGATCCGACGGTTGAACCCCACCGGTGGGCCCGCCGAATTGGAAGCGCCCTTCATTGTTGCGCAAGTCGCGAAACGTATTCGGCGGAGCGGGAGGCGCGGCCGGCAAGACGCTTTCGACACAGTGGCCCGCAGTGAGGACCCAGCTCTTGGCCGGCTTGATGTTCGATTCGATAAGGCTCCCGGAGCAATGGAACCTCAGCGGCGTTGCCATGTCCGGCGGCATGCGCCTTCCGCCCACGAGGCCCACGGCGGGATGCGTCCCATCCGGAATGTTGTTGTTCGCGCCTGCCAGCGGCGGCTGAATGTAACTGGCCTGCGCCGCCGACGCGGCAACGGCTGCCGCGACGCCCGCGACCAGCAGGGCGAAGGCCAGCCTATCGAAACTGTTCATGCTTAACTTGGTCGCACACATACTCGTGTCTCCTTTTCTGCGCTTCTCCCCTGGGAGCATCCCAGGCGATTCGGAATCGCGATGATTCCCCACCGGCGACGCTTTGAATCTCTCGGCGCGCGGGGGCGCCGCCACGACCCCGCGCTGAGCAGATCCGCAACCCCCGAGTGTCTCGATTCCTTCAGAATCCACCGCGAGTCATGGATATTGCTCTGGCGAAGACGGCCTGCTGGGCCGAACGTTCCGCCCGAACCTTCATGCAGGATCATTCGCGGGATGACCTGGGAAGCCGGCATGTTTCCTAACCTCCTGGGGGTACGAACTCCGCACAGGAGAGCCTAGAACTGCAGGCGGCCAGGGGGCTCAAGGGATTCTCAGGGCGTCAGCGCCCACGGGACCGAGGAGTGGACCCGCTATGGCCGAGCGAAACAGACGGAGATGAGGCGAAACGTCGCGCGGTCGGCCTAGGAAATGCCAAGTCCCTCGAACGTCCGCGTGTCTCCTTTCCATTGTCCAAGGTATCGTTGCGCGTCATTGGGAGTCAAGCGATTCCGCGTCCGGACCCTCACAGGACCCGCGCAAACTATTCCGAAACCGCGGCCCGATTATTTAAGATAACGCACGTCATAATCACAAGCGTCGCTGCCTGCTCTAAAGGAAAAGCCTCGGAAAAGCCTTCAGTTCTTCTGCCTGTCGAGCAAGTTTCGTCGACGGGCCGGTTGGACACCTCCAACGATGCCGGACCGTATCGACCTGCTATCTGATCCCGCTATCGCGCCGCGCGCCACGCGCGCCAGTCGGGAACGTAGTGCGGGGCGTTGCTGCGGCCGACGGAGCCGATCGCGAAGCGCTTTGACGTCAGGTCGTCGGCCCCGGGCGTGTAGCGCGCCACGTGTCCATCGACGTGCGCCGCCTGGACGCTGCCGCGATGTCGAAAGGCGGTGGTCGGACTGTCGTTGTCTGACCAACTCCCGGCGGAGAAGAGTTGCGGCGGATCGAGCAGGGCAGAATTGAACGGCCGACTGCCGCCAAGATCGATCAGCGTGTCGGCGAAGGCGAAGACCCGCGCAGGGTCCTTCGTCTTGGAGAGGCCCAGCCAGGGCATGTGGCCGATGCCGAAGGCCCAACCCGGCGTGTGAGGCGGCGATAAATAGTAGCCGTTGTAGCCGTAGGTGCTGGTGACGGCCTTGGCCGCGCCCTGCGGACGGTAGCTGCCCCAAGGCTGCTCGGGGCACGCGAACACCGTGTCGCCGGACAGGTCGTTCTGAAGATAGGGCCAGAGGAACCCCACGCGGTGTTCGACGCCTCCCGGCGTATCCGCCCCCCACCAATACACGACCGGGCCCGTGCCGATTAGATCGATGGACCAATACGACAACGGCATCGCACGGTCGTCATGGTCCGAGGCGTACATCTGGAGAGCCCGGCCCAGCTCGCGCAGGCTCGCCCCGCATTCGGCCGCCATGCCCTCGCGCCGAGCGGTCCCCAGCGCTGGAAGCAGCACCGCCAAGAGCATGGCAACGACAGCCAGGACCAGCAGCAACTCCAGGAGCGTGACCGCGCGAGTAGCGCACGATGGCGCCCGAGCCGCGACCCTCCTTAGAGCCGCGGGCTTCAGCCGGCGCGGCCGTCCCCCGCGTAGACCCTCGCGCACCCGGTTCCGAGAAAGCTCAATGGCCAAGAAGCTCATCAATTAGCCCTTGGATGTCATCGACGGTCAATTCACCATCGCCGTCGAAGTCTCCCAACACAATCAGAGAGGCCGGCGGCGAGGACTCGAGGACGGCCGTGGCCATCCCCTGGAGATCGCGTCCGTCCAACGCGCCATCGGCTGAGAAATCGCCGCGTAGGGCCAGCGCGTGCAGCCCGGCGTCCCCGAGGGTATAGACGCGGCCGGCACAGATCGCTGGGCTGCTGCCCATCCCGACGCGATGGTCCATCACGAAACCGGGATCGGCCGGAGAGAGCGTGGCGTCGAGCACATAGAGGTCGGTGTAGGCCCCGAAAAACCCCACGAGCGGGATCGCGCCCGCGCAGAGACGACCGTCGGCGAGGACCGGCTGATGGCTCCACCCACCCACCACCAGCGCTCCGCCCGTGTCGACGTATGTGTCCCAGAGCTTCATCGCGGAGTCGCCGAGATCGACGAACGCCTGGAGCTTGGGGGCCGAGCCGAAGCCGGGAAGGCCCGCGGCGAGATAGATGCGGTCTCCGTCGACGATGGGGATCGATTGGGTTCGCTCGCAAGGCACGCTCCACTCGACCACCCCGTCGGCGGCGCGAAGCTTCGCCAACGTCGAGTTGTCGCCGGCGCCGAAGAAGTCGTAGCTCGCGGCATAGACGAAGCCGTCGGCCAGACATAGTCCGCCGAAGAAGCCCTCCTGAACGCACGTGGACCACATGCGCCTCTGGCCGGCCGGCGCGGCAACATCGAAGGCTCGAATATGGCCCTGGCCTTCGCAGCCGGTGTTGTCGCCGGTGTTGCTGGCGACATAGACCACTCCGGCGCTGTAGGCCGGCGTATTGCCGCTCGAGCCGCCGATCGGCTCCTGCCACACGATCTGACCCGGCTGATACGGATTCAGCGCCGAATCAAAGGCGGCGGTGTTGATGCAATAGAGCGCCCCGCCGTCACCGAAGCCCGTGTAGTCGGTGATGAAGGCGCGGCCGTGGGCCAGGTCGTCCGCCACCGCGGGGCTGGCGTTGACCACCGGCAGGATCAGCGGGCAGGCCCAGTTCAGCACGCCGTCGTCCGCATCGACGCTGAACAGCTTCGATCCGCTGCCCAAAATGACCGCCCGATGCGCCGCATCCACCGCGGGGCTGGACCATGAATCTCGCACCGCCTTGTCCACCACAGTCTCGAAAACAACCTGACCGCTGGCGGCATCGAACGCGACGATCTTGTTCGACTGGTGCGCACCCTCCACGATCTGCCGGGCGTTGGCGAAGATGCGGCCGTCGAAGACGACAGGGCTCGATGGCCACTCGAATTGGATCTGGGATCCCGGTGGGTTCTCGGCGGCGAGCCAAAGCTGGATCGAAAGCTGCGCCGGCGCGCCGGTGGTCATCGAGCGCCGCTCGGCGTTCCTTGCAAAGTGCAGCCAATCATCGGCGCGGGCTGTGCCCAACGGCGGCATGACCAGCGCCGCGATCATCGCCGGAGCCAAGAAAACTCGCCGCATCATGACCCACGCAGCCCCTCGCGCGTCAGACATCGGCCATGCCGCCGCCGGCCTCGCCTCAGCCTTAACATCGCCGACGCGAAGATCAGCGGCACGACCGTCGCTGGCTCGGGAACCGCCGCGATGGCGTCGATCTCGGCGCTGCGGGAAACGGCAGGGTTGCCGTCGTCGGCCAGACTCACGCGCACGAACGACACGCTGGCCAGTCCGGTGTCGTGAATGTCGATCGGCGTGCCGCCGCCGGAGCCGTGGTACAAATCGAGGGCCTGGGCGTAGGTCAGCCCGGCAAAGTCCGCCGGCGTCAGGGCCGGATCGACGGGTTTGAAAAAGTTCGTCTTCGTCAGGCCCGGCGTAATATCGAATGGGCCGGAGTCGCGATAGCCCTGCGTGGGGAACGGGCCATCCGCCAGTTCCGTGACCGGAACAAACGTCGTGCCGTCGGCGGACACTTCGATTGTGGCCAGGCCCGAACCGAAGAGGCCGGCCGGGCTGCCGATTTGTCCATTGGGAAAATCGAAGTCGATAAACCCGGTATTGCCGAACACGATCAGGTCGATGCCGAAGGGATGGGCCGGATCGTCGTCAACGGGATCATCGAAGCGCAGTGTCAGGTGGCCGCCCTCGCCGAGGCTGACGATCTCATCGGGACCGAAGGCCGGGCTGAAGATGCTCACGACACTGTCGAAGCCGAAAAGTTCGCCGGTGAAGCGCTCCGCCGGACCGACGGCGGTCGATGGGTCAAGATAGCCGGCCACAGCCGTCGTGCCGGCGTCGTAACTGTCAACGGCAACGGCCCACTGCCCGGCCCCGGCAGGCTGAGCGACCACTGAAGCCAGAAGGACGAGGATCGCAATACCCCCTGTCGGGCCGATCGGACTTCGATGCTTGGATAGAAACTCTCGCACGGGAATCTCCTTTCTCCGGCAATCGAACGTTGCCGAAAAAAAACCTCCGCACCCGGCATCCGGATGAGGAGGTTGAAGAGATTCGTGCGGAAGATGGGCCGCGATGACCCACGCTGCGCGAAGCCGACGAACTCCACCCAGGTCCGGGGCGGATCGACCTACAACGGCGCGGGCAGGTTTTCTGGCTCTCGGATCATCCTACTGGCCGCGCCTTCTCTCCGCCTGGGCGGAAATGGCGATTGCGGCGTTCGTCCCCGATCACAGCGGCGGGACCGCGGTGGTTTCGCACCACCTTCCCTCTTGGTCTCCCAACGCAGGAGACCCGCACCGAGATGTATTCACTTGTCAACCCGGCCGGCAGGCCTGCTCGCCGCCCAGTTCTGGGCAATCTTCTAACGCGGCGGGGCCCTGCGTGTCAAGAAAAAAACTCGCGCTGGCGCGGCGGCGATCCGTTACCGCAATCCGCCCCAGCGGCGTCTGGGATTCGATCTGCTTGCGAAAGTCGCTCTCGGCGGTTGCGGTGATCGGTCCCGACTTTGAGATTACGGCGCGGCGGCCGGGCGTCCGGTAGCGCGCAAAAAAACAGGGTCGCGCCGACTCCCCTCGGCGCGACCCCACTGCTAGTGATAGCAGCAACCCGCTGGGTGAAGCCCGTCGAAGGATCTTCGCCACCTCTCCCAGAAGCGAAGACCAGCGAGGGGCCTCCCCCACCGCGTTGCTTGCCTTCTGACAAGCCACACGACTGGGCCAGCGTGGGGTCTATAACACTTCCTGTGCCAGTTCCCGCTGAGCAAACTGATGTCACCCAGGATTCACCATAAATAAATATAAATAAACATGTTATGGATAGCAATGTCCTGCGATATTGGACGGCTATTTTTCGAAAAACTGACCCCCTGGGCAGAACCGCGCAAAAACGGTTTCCGCACCCTGGGAAATCGTTCACAAACGAACCAGTGCCTTGGGCTTAAACGTTTCAGACAGACTCAGGCGCGGGATAGAGGTGGTACAGCATGGCATATACGATGACGCCGGTGACCGAGACATAGAGCCAGATCGGCAATGTCCATCGGGCGATGCGTCTGTGACGATCAATCCTGCCCAGGAATGCGAACGAGATGGTGATCACCACCAGGACCGGCACACATGCGGCCAAAATCACGTGCGAGAAAAGGATCGAGAGATAGACGACCTTAATGAATCCCGGATGGGCAAACGTCGTATGGCCCGCCTGGTAGTGGTAGATCACATAGGAGATGAGAAACAACACCGACGTGGCGGCAGCGCTGAGCATGCACGTCTTGTGGGCTGTCACCCGCTTGCGGCGGATGTGCACGTAACCCGTGACGATCAGGATCGTGCTCAGCGCGTTCAGGGCGGCGTTGAGGTGCGGGAGGCTTTCGACCGTCACCGATCGCCCTCGTCGAGGAGCCGGTTAATATCCGCGAGCAGTCTCGTCCGGGTCGGCTCCGGCAGCTCCCGGTCCGACGCCGCCTGCGAAGAGTCCAGTTCCTCGTCGTCCGTGAGCGCGCTGTAGTAACCCCGGAGCCTTCCTTGCCGATCGACCAGCACATACCGCGTCGAGTGAAGCACCTGATCGTCTCCCGGCGGGGGATCGGACATGCCCAGTCTCAAGCCAGTCGTTGCCAAGGCGCGAACCTCCTTCTTCCCGCCGGTCAAAAAGAGCCATCGCGCCGGATCGATGCCCATGGATTGTGTGTATTCGCGAAGCCGCTGCGGCGTGTCCCACTCCGGATCGACGCTGATCGACACGCAGAGCACCCCATCCAACTTGTTCTTCCGCAAGTCATCGTACAGCGTGAGCATCCGCGAGGTCATGACCGGGCAGGTCGTCCGGCACCGGGTGAAGATCAGATCGGCGACCCACACTTTGCCGCGCAGGTCGCTCAACCCGACGCCTCGGCCGTCGCGATCGACCAAGGCGAACTCCGGCACGGCGTCGATGACCGGCAAATCATCCGGGACAGACCGGGCCCCGCTCGACCGCGCCTTGTCAACACGCGAGTATTGGAGGTAGGCGACGCCGCCGACCAAAGGCACCGACAGCAGAGTGAGGATCCAGAAGCCTCGTCCGGGCGCGGAATTCGACACGGTGTTCACCCCGGCTCTCCCGAGCGCCGACTGACCGAGGCAACGGCCAGCCCTACCGTGGCCGCGGCGAAGGCCAGAGAGATTGCCAGGGCTGTTGTCGTGGAGACGTCGTGGGCTGCCTCGGCCATCGTGCCCCCAGCGTACAACGCATGACGAAGCAGCGAAACCCCGTATGTCATCGGGTTGACGCTCACCACCCATGAGAGCCACGTTGCCGAGCCTTTGTGCGGGAAGAAGGCCCCGGACAAGACGAGCATCGGCATCAACACGAGATTCATGATGGCATGGAATCCTTGAGTGGATTCCATCCGCCAGGCGACGCAGAATCCCAAGCCGGTCACGGCGAACGAGACCACTACCATCGCTCCGAGCATCGCCAAAAACGAGACCCAGCTCAGCGGAATTGACGCGGCAGGCGCCAACATCAAGAACAGCGCCCCCTGCCCGACCGCCAGCGTCGTCGCCCCCAACAGTTTGCCCATGACGATCGCCGTCCGCGAGACGGGGGCCACAAGCACAGCTTGGAGAAAACCCTCCCGCCGATCCTCGATCAGCGAGATGGTCGAGAAGACTGCGGTGAAGAGCAGGATCGCCGCAATCGCCCCGGGATAGGAAAACTCGAGGTAGCTCATTGTCCCCGACGCGCCCGGGAGCTGAAACGAACGTTGCAGCCCCGCTCCGACCAGGATCCAAAAGACCAGCGGCGTGCCCAAGGCGCCGATGATGCGGCTTCGTTGGCGCAGGAATCTCACCATCTCGCGCTTCCACAGCGAGCGGCACGACAGCCAAAGCCCGGACCCGGACAAAGCTGACTGATCGGCCATCACCCGACTTCCTCCTTCAACGCTCCGCCCCCCTCGAAGCGATGGCCCGTCTCCTGCATGAAGACGTCCTCCAGGGTCGGCCTGCCGAGGGTCACCGCGCGGACATCGGCGGCAAAGGCGTTCATCAACCGGGCGATGAGGACCGGCCCCTCAAGGGCTTCGATGCGGATGTCGCCCTCGACAAGCCGGCACCGGCAGTTCAGCCCTCGGCTGATTCGCTCGCTCAGATCGGCGGCATGATCGCACTGGATCGTAATGCAGTCGCCGCCGATGCGGCCTTTCAATTCCGCCGGACTGCCGGAGGCCACCATGCGTCCGCGATCCAGGATGGCCACGAGGTCGCACCGATCGGCCTCCTCGATGAAGTGCGTCGTGAGCAGAATCGTCACGCCAGTCCTCCGCCGCAACTCCTGCAACTCCTGCCAGAACTGCCGGCGGGCGGAAGGGTCCAGGCCCGTGCTGGGTTCGTCGAGAATCAGCACAGCCGGCTGATGGAGCACGGCCTTTGCCAACTCGACGCGTCGCCGCAAACCGCCGGACAGGGTCTTGACGAGATCGTCGGCCCGATCGGCCAGGTCCAGCCGTTGGAGGTTGTCGACGACGCGATCCTCGAGCGACGCGCCCGACAATCCATAGAGATGGCCGGCGTGGCGCAGGTTCTCCCGCGCCGTCAGGTGCACGTCGAGGCTGGGCGACTGGAACACGACGCCGATCCGCCTGCGCGCCGCGTGCCGCTCGATCGTCACGTCAAGACCGCAGATGCAGGCTCGCCCGGCGGACGGGGTCAGCAGGGTGACGAGGATGCGAAAGAGGGTCGTCTTGCCGCCGCCATTGGGGCCAAGGATCCCCAGGCACTCGCCGGCCGACACGCGAAAGCTGACGCCGTCGAGCGCGAGGCGGTCCCCGTAATTGCGCGAGAGCGACTCAACTGAGACGGCGTCGGCCACGGCTCACGTGCTCAGGCGATCGATGAGCAACATCAAGAGGAGCAGGGGGAGGTAGGCCACCGAGGTCAGGAGCATGGCCCGAGCGCTGGCCACCGTCCGAATCACGGCCAAGCGCATGGCCATCCCTAGAAGCAGCAGGCCCAGGACGAGTGCCCCGAGAAGGTAGATGCCGCCCGCCCCGGTGATGAACGCGGGCAAGAGACTCACCGCAAAGAGGGCGATCGAGTAGGCCACCGTTTGCCGGGCCGTCGAGCCGCCCGAGGGATCGACGACGGAGAGCATCCGAAAGCCGCCACGCCGATAATCGTCCCGATACATCCAAGCAATGGCGAAGAAGTGGGGCATCTGCCAGAAGAAAACGATGGCGAAGAGCAACCACGCCGTAGGGGCGAGGTCGTTGCCGGCGGCTGCGAAACCGATGAGCGGCGGGGCCGCGCCAGGCACTGCGCCGACCAGAGTGTTCATGGAAACCCGCCGCTTGAGCGGGGTGTAGGCGAACAGGTAGAGGGCCAGGGTGGCCAGGGCGAGCGTCGCGGCGAAGAGATTGACCAGCAAAGCCAATACGAGCGCCCCCAGAGCGGCGGTCGCGCAGCCGAATGCGAGGGCCTCGGCCGGAGCGATGCGGCCGGCCGGCAGCGGTCGATCGGCCGTGCGGCGCATGAGACGATCGTACTCGCGTTCCAGGTATTGATTCAGCGCATTGGCCCCGCAGGCGACCAGCGCCGTGCCGATGAGGGCGTTGGCCAATAGCGTCAGGTCGATGCCTCCCTCGGATCCGAGCGAGAAGCCCACCGCGGTCACGAAGAGCACCAAGCCGGTGATCCGCAGCTTGGCCAGTTCCATGTAGTCGGCCAATCGGCATCGCAATACCACGCCGATGGAAACGGCCTGCGCCGAGACCACCCGCGAGCTGGCCGCCCCCGCCGCGCCATCGCCCTGTTCAAACGGCGTCTTCACGCGGGGCTCCTCGCCAATGTCGCGCCGGGCGCCACGACCGCCCTCGCCACGCCGACGTACTGATAGGCCCGCAGGGTGAGCACCCACGCCGTCGCCAGTGCGGCCGCCCCGACGGCCACGTGCGCCGTGGCGACGACCGCCGCCTTCTGCGACCAGACTGTCCATCCTCCCAGGGCGATCTGCGCGGCGACGAGAACCATCAGAATCAGCGCAGGCCGCCGAAGCGCGGCGACCCGACCGTGGCGGCGCAGGACGGCGATCACCACTACCGCCGTCGCCGCGGTGACGAGGATGGCGCCCAGCCGATGGGCCATGTGGGCCATGATCTGTCCGCGCGTCACCGCCGGCAGCAGCAACTCGAAACGCCGATGGTGGTTGTAGTCCTCGATCGCGGCGGGGCCGAGATCGGGAAGGACCTGACCATAGGCCAGGGGAAAGTCGGTGACCGCCAGGCCGGAGTCGGTGTGCCGCATGATGGCTCCGAGGAGCAGTTGTCCAAACACCGCCACGGCGAGAAGCGCCGCGAGGTGGGGCGTCTGCCATCGTCCGGAAAGCGCGAAAGACCCGGCTCGGCGATGCCAGGTCGGCGATGTGAAGACCGCGATCGAAACGACAAGGCAAAAGAACGTCTGCGCCAGGCAGGCGTGGAGCACCGAAATGGGCGTCGGCAGGAAAAAAAGGACGGTCAGTCCGCCGAGGAGACCCTGAAGGATCACCGCCGCCAGCGCGATGACGCCGAGCCAGGTCAGCAGCCGGCCCCGATGTCTAATCCACAGCCACACGCACAGCCCGATCGTCAACATGCCGACCGCCGAGGCGATCAGGCGATGACCGTGCTCATAGAAGATGCCGCCGACCCAGCCGGACACAGGATAAGTGAACATGTTGTGGCCGTAGGTCGTCGGCCAGTCCGGCACGGCCAACCCGCTGCCGGTGCTGGTCACCATGCCGCCGGCGATGATGAGCAGCCACGTTGCGCAGGCCACCAGGACGGCGTAGCGGTGCAACCAGGCGCTAGGCCGTTTCGAGGCGTCGCGATCGGAGTTGGCGGCCGGGCGAGGCTTGGCGAGAGTCATGGGCGTGGGGCGCAGCGGTCAGGCCGAGCTTTTTCCTTTGAACTGATTGGAGAGCCGCCGCGAACGCACCAGCCACACCGTCGCGAAGCCGGCGAACGAGAACAGGACCCCGTAGGTGATCAGGACCAGGGCCAGGACCCCGGACTCGGCGCCCTTGACCAAGTGCGAGTCGCGATTGCCCTGGCAAACCGAGCAGGCCCAGACCGTCGAGGCGCTCGACAGGATCGCCAGGCAGGCGAGGCAGATGACGGCCAATCGCTTCTTCATGCGATGCCCCCTAGACCATGCTCAAGTGGCGCGACTTGCGCAGGAACCACCGGCCATAGACCGCCATGACGACTGCGGCCGCGACGCAGCCGACGCCGAGATACAGGGACGAGTCGCTGTGCGAAGCGCGATAGTCGCGCAGCCCCCACCATGCCACGCCGATCGCGAGCACGACACAGACCGCGACGAACAGCAAGTGAAACGCCTTGAGCGACATGATCTTTAGACCCCCACCGACTCCTGCGTGGTCAGGACCGGTATCAAGAGCAGGGTGATGAAAAAGAACGCACAGAGCAGCAGCACCCAAAGGACCATGCCGCGCTCCGAGATCAGGTGCATGAAATAGCACGCCACCAGGGAGCCCTTGATCACCGCGACGAACAAGGCGATGGCCACGGCCTGCGGGACGGTCAGAAAATGAAACTCGGCCACCGCCACGGTGATCGCGGTCAGCACGGCCAGCGCCACGAAGACCATCACGTACACCCGAACGTGCTTGCGAATATCCTCGACGGATCCAGCGCTCATTCAACGGGCTCCTAGAGCAGGTACAGCACGGGAAACAGGAAAATCCACACCAGATCGACGAAGTGCCAGTAGAGGCCGGTGCACTCGATCCGGTTGGTGTACTTCTCCGGCATGGTCTGCCACGCCGAGGCCCCGGTGATCATGAAGTAGAGGATAACCACCATGCCGCCCACGATGTGCAGACCGTGCAGGCCGGTCAGCGTGAAATAGATCGCCAGAAAGGTGCTGTGCCGGGGGCCGAAATCGGTTACCCGCGTGATGTTCGATCGTTCGATCCGCATCTCCTCTGGATGGCCGCCGTGCGAGGACCGGGTCGGCTCCGACGAATGCTCGTCGGGCTCGGGCGGCGGGTCGGGAGCGATCATCACGAATTCGTCGGTCTGTTCCCCCAGGTGGCCGGTGATCTTCAGCACATCGTGGCCGTGGAGCGTGACCGGCTGGACCAACTCGACCTGATGATGGGTGAGCTTGGCCTTGTATTCGAAGTACTTGACGACCAGGAAGGTCGCCGCCAGGAGAAAGGTCAGGGTCAGATAGAGCCGGCCCTTCGCGAAATCGTGCATCTTCACCGAGGCCCAGGACATGACCATGGTCACGCTGGAGGTGATCAGCACTATGGTGTTGAAGGTCGCCAGCGGGACGTTCAGGATCGAGTCGCCGCGCGGCCACGTTCCGGGCTCGGCCCCGACGCGAAGCAGCACATAGGTTGAAAACAGGGCCCCGAAGAGCATGACCTCGGAAGCCAGGAAGAGCCATATCCCGAACTTCCCGTTGTACATCCCGGTGATCGGATGCGGCTCCATGTCGTGGGGTATGGCAACGGTGGACAAGGATCAGGCCTCCAAGGCGACGTGCTGAGGGCAGAAATCCGTCTTCTGGCCGGGAACGCTGTACTCGTACGGGCCGCAATAGACGACCGGGACCGTGGCGAAGTTGCCGTGCGGCGGCGGCGACGGGGCCGACCATTCGAGGGTCGTGGCCTCCCAGGGATTGTCGGTCACCTTCCGACCCTTCCAGATGCTCCAGAAGAAATTGAAGATGAACGGAATCTGAGCGACGGCGAGCAGCCAGGCGCTCCAGGAGGACATGACCGTCAGGCCGTGAGCGGCGGCTCCGTGGATCTGCTCAGTCTGATCGAACTGCCGTCGCAGGACGCCGGCCATCCCGCTGAAGAACATGGGAAAGAAGATGCCGTTAATGAAAATGAAAGAGGGCCAGAAGTGAATCTTGCCCAATAGATCGCTCATCTTTCGGCCGGTCACTTTGGGAAACCAATAGTAGATGCCCGCGAAGAGGCCGAAGATCGTGCCCGGGGCCACGACGTAGTGGAAGTGGCCGATGACGTAGTAGGTGTCGTGGAGATGGATGTCGGAGGCCGTCAGCCCCAGGGGCAGGCCGGTGAGTCCGCCGATGGCGAACATCGGCAGAAAGGCCAGGGCAAAGAGCATGGGGACGGTATAGCGGATAGAGGCCCTGTACAGGCTGATGATTAGGCAGGTCAGAATGATCACCGAGGGGACCGAGATGATCATGGTCGTGGCCTGGAAGAAGGTGCTCAGGGCGGTGCCCATGCCGGTCATGAACATGTGGTGGGCCCAGACCACGAAGGACATGAAGCCGAGGAAGACGACGGAATAGACCAGCGACTTGTAGCCCCACAGGGGCTTGCGGGTGTTGTTGGCGATGACCTCGGCGACGATGCCCATGGCCGGGAGGATGAGCACGTACACCTCGGGATGGGCCAGGAACCAGAAAAGATGCTGCCACAACAGGGGGCTGCCGCCGCCGCTGTATTGAGTCTGGGGCACGCCGCTCACCACCAGGCCCGAGGGCATGAAGAAGCTGGTGCCGGCCAGGCGGTCCATGAGTTGCAGAACGCCGGCCGCCTCCAACGGGGGAAACGCCAGCAGGAGCAGGAAGGCGGTCACGAACTGGGCCCACACGAAAAACGGCAGCCGGAAGAACGACAGGCCCCTGGCTCGAAGCTGAACGGTGGTGACGATGAAGTTGACCGAGCCCAGCAGCGAGGAGGTGATCAACAGGACCATGCCGAAGAGCCACCAGGTCTGGCCGCTCAAGGCCGTCACCGCGAGCGGGGTATAGGAGGTCCAGCCTGACGCGGCGGCCCCGCCCGGCGCGAAGAAGCTGCCCAGCATGACGACGCCGCCGAGGAAATAGACCCAGTAGCTGGCCATGTTCAGGCGGGGAAAGGCCATATCCGGCGCGCCGATCTGAAGCGGCAGAACGAAATTGCCGAAACCGCCCACCCCGAGCGGAACGATGCCCAGAAAAACCATGATCGTGCCGTGCATGGCCCCAAGGGCGTTGTAGCCGTCACCGACCAGAACGCCGCCCGAGGCCATCGCGCCGCCCAGGTACTTCCCGATGACGGGTACCACGCTGTTGGGATAGGCGAGCTGCCAACGCATGATCATCATCAGGCAGAAGCCAAAGAAGAGGAACAACAGGGAAGTGATGGTGTACTGAATCCCGATGACCTTGTGGTCCACCGAGAAGACGTACTTCTGCCAGAAGCCAGGCTCATCACCGTGGTGATCATGTCCGTGGCGCCCCTGGGGCCCGTGGCCGTGTTCGCTCATGGATCAGAAATCCTCAAAACTGGGTTCGACCGGGTTCGACTTCTCCTCGATCCAGGCGTCGAAGCCGGCTTGGTCGTGGGTCACGAGCAGGGCCTTCATTTTGAAGTGGCTGTTGCCGCAAAGTTGGGCACACACCACCTCGAGCGGAACGCGAGGCTGCATGGTGAGTTCTGTCACGCCGGTCTTGGCCAGGGCCTCCAGTTTCTCGTCGCCGTCCGCCTTCGTCGGGCCGAGGTCGGCGCCCTGTGCCAGGACCACCTCGCCATCCTTGCCCATGTGGTCGATCGCCGCAACGTGGTGCCTCAGCCGATACCAACTCGCCTTCTCCACCGGGAAGGTCTCCGTCATCTGGCGTCGCAGTTCCTCGGCCGTCGCTCCGTCCACCGCCGTGAACCAGATCGGAATCTCCATGCCGGGGATCACGTCCTGCTTGACCCGCATGGTCGGAATCGAAAAGGAGTGGATGACGTCCTTCGAGGTCAGCCGCAGGTACATCGGCCGACCGACCGGCATGTGAAACTCGTTGATGGTCACGATGTCATCGGCGCCGGGGTCGGCGGGGTCGTCCACGCGAAGACCCAGCGGGTTGCTCGCGGTGATTAGCCGGGCGTCCATCTTGCCGAAAACACCGTCCTTGCCGGCGTAATGAAAGTCCCACTGAAACTGCTCGCCCACGACGCGAACCTCCATCCGCTGATCGGCGGGCGGCGGGCTGGACTTGTACTCGGCCCAGACGGGCATGGAGAAGACCAGCAGCAGGATGGCCTCGAAGATTCCGACGGCCACCTCGACGTACTTGGAGACCTTGGCCTTGACCGGCTGATAGGTCGCGGCATGGCCGGGCTTCTGCCGATATCGCCTCAGGCAATGGACGAAGAAGATGCCCCAGCCGACAAAGAGCAGGAGCATGAAGACGTGCACGACGTCGATGATCCGGTCCACCTCTCCACCATGACGCGACAAGAGGGGCGGAAGCCAATCTCCATAGGTGAGCGAGGCCAACATCTCTAGGGATTCTCCCGGCGACAGCCTGGCCGATCAGATTGTCACGAGATGAGCGATGCCAAAAACGCGGTTACTTCCCTGAAACCTGCGCGCCGAGGATGACCTCCCGAGTCGGCTCGGGAGCCTCGGCTTTCTTCGCGCCGAACTTGAACTCGATTTCCTTGGTCTCGCCGTCCTTGACCGACACCTTCTGGGACATCACGCCGAAGGTCTCATGTACGGCCTCGATCTCATAGTCGCCGGCGGGCAGACTGGCGATCTCGAAGGTGCCGCGCCCGGCCTCGTTGCCCTTCGGACACTGGATGTGGTCCTTGGTGACGCTGAAGAACGGATGGGTGAGCACTCCGATATAGGTGGACATCCAGGCATGCACGTCGCATTTGACCTTCACCATGACCTCCTCGCGGGAGAAAGTCTCACTGCCCTTCAAAGTCTTGACCATGCCTTTGTTCGGCTGGGCAAAATTGAAAGCCGGGTTCTTCTTGGCCAAGGAATGGATGTTGTGATTCGTCGGGTCGCTGTTCTTGATGTCGAGCTGCTGGCCGGCCACCATCCCGAAGACGTGGGGATGATACGTGCAATCCTTCTGGTCGATCACCACGGGTTCCGTCGGCGGGTCGTACTTGCCCTTGATGCCGCTCTTCACGTAGACGAATACGTAGGGTATCGTGTTGCCGCTGCCGGTGTAGACGATTGTCCCCTGGTCGGCCTCAGGCGTCTTGTGGGCCTGGACGCAGTGATTGTCCCCGGCGATCGGCAGGGCCTTGGGCTTGGGAGGCGCGCCCTCGAATACCGCCTTTCCCTTGATGACCGCCGTGCCTTTTTCGTTGTCAGCCCGCACCGCCGGGCCGATCGACAGGACTATCGCCGCGGCAAGCGCTACACACCCTAGTTTTCTCTTCGATGCCATGGTTGGTCTCCTCACTCTGCAAAGACAGGTGTCTTGATTTTGAGCGCCTCAACTTTGCGCCATAAAGGGCTTTTTTGCAAGCTACCATCGTCCATCTAGACCCCTGGACCCACACAGGGTTGGCCCCGGCGGGCTCGTCGGCCTTTCCAAGCGCCGTAGCGGCCCTTAACAGGCCCTCCGGTGTATAGATTACTGGTCGAAATCGAACTTCGGCTCCTCTTCAGTCTCCTTTTTCTCCTCGCCGCCGTCGAAATCGAACTCCGCCTCCTGGCCTTGGGCCGGTGCGGCGGGCTGGGCAAGGCCGCCGGGCTGGATCGCCGTGTAGCGCCGCTCGCCAAGATTGAATAGAAAATCGACCAGGAGCGTGGCCTGCCGGTCAATCGAGTCTCCGAACTTACTTTCCAAAGACTTGCGATCCTCCTCGGGCATCATGGCATAGGCGCTGCCCCCCTGGAAGATCTGCGGCATGTTGGCCCCCGGCTGGATGGCCTGCGGGTCTTGCAGCCAATCGTATACCCAATCATAGCGCAGGCGGCGGTGGGTCAGGGCGAAGTTCGGGGCCTTGATGTCGGTTGTCGTGCCCGGCGCCGACGGGTCGCCGGCCACGTGACACGCCAGGCACTTTTGATCGTAGAAAAACTCCTCGCCCAGCTTGAACCGCGCGTCGTCGGTGGCGTGCGAGACGGGATCGGAGAAGGGATACTCAACCCGGAAGAGATTCGCCAGGAATCCTGCTCGGGCCACGATCTGGTCGAAGGTTGGGCTCAACGCCTCGGCGATCCGTCCCGGATCCGTTTCGTTGCCGGCGTCCAGGTCGTAGGGCCGGACCTGCCTGTGGTCGATGGCATAGGACGCCAGGAAGTCAGCCTGGCCGGCGAGCTTGTCCTGCATGAACCAGGCATCCGTCGCCGACGATTCGTCGCCAGTCGCCGCCGCGGCCGAATGCACATGCGACAGATACGCAGCGATCGGTTTCAGCTCTTCGTCGAGCACCGCCGACTCTTGCTGGCTGAGCCCGGCGAAGTATTCCACGAGGGTCGTGGCCTGCTCCTTGGTCAGGTGGAAGCTGGGCATCCGCGCGTTTAGCCAGGGCCGGAGCATCTCGACGTTGTTCAGGAAGGAAAAGAGCCAGTCGTATTGAACCTTCGCCCCTTCTCCCCACAGCAGCGGAGGCATGAACCGCGGGCCGAACGCATAGCTGTCCCCCACCGTCGCGTCCTTGCTGTAATACTGGTGGATATTGGCCTCGTTGCCCTCGATCCCCTCGATCGAATGGCAGCCGATGCAGTTCAGCTCCCGCACCAGGGCCCGACCCCGGGCGACCTTGCCGGCGGGGCTCTCGTCGTAGGGAATCCGCACCGCCTGCGTCACGTTGGGGGACCGAAGGCTGAGCAGGTAGGTCGTCAGGGAGCGGGCCTCCTCCTCGGAGAGGAAGAAGTTCGGCATCTTAAGCTTCTCGTAGGGCTTCTTGATCTTCGCCCGATCCCAGATACGCGGGTTTCGCAGCTTGTGATAGGCGAAGGAGGCGTGGTTATGCAGGACTTCGGCCGGGGCGTTCCCACCGGCGTCGCGGACAAGGTTCTCGTACTCGGCGGAGTCGATGTATATCCGGCCGAAGACTTCCGGCTGGTGCTCGACTTCATGCTCGAACGCCGGCGAGTAAAAAGCGAAGTCGAGCTGGCTCATGAACTTTTGGGCCCACAGGGTCAGATCGGTACCCGGCCGGGTCGCCCCTTCGAAACCGGGAATGGCGTGGCAGGCATTGCAGCCGTAATGGCTGATCGCCTTCATGCCCAAGAACAGCTTCTGCCGCTCTACGAGGCTGCCCGATCGGTGTTCGATGATCTCGGCGACAATCTTCTTGCCTTCGTCGCCCTCGCCGAAAGACTTGTACGCCTGGGCGACGATCGCCGAAGTCAGCCGCCCGTAGGGCTCCTCCTCGGAGAGCTTATCGTCGGCGAGGATTTTCTCCGACACGTTCTGGGTGTTCTGCCCGCCAAGCAGAGTCAGGATCAGGTCCTGCTGCATCGTGCGATGTCGCTCGTCGTCCGGGAAGGGCTCGGTAACGAAATCGTCATTCCGCAGCGACAGCAGGTAGGCGGCCACGTCCATGATGTCCTGGTCGTTCTGCTTCAGGCGGCCGGCGGCGTCCAGCGACTGGTGATAGTCGTCGCGGAACATCCGCGGCATCTTGGTGTAGGACGAGTAGTGCCGCGGATCGCGCAGCCAATTGACCAGCCACTTCATGCCGGATTGCACCTGGGCCGCGTCGTTCGGGTCGGCCGCCAGCTTCGTGCCGACGCCGGACAGCTCCGGGGCGATCCGCGTGAATGCCGCCGGCACGTACATCTTTCCCGCATCGGGGTCGCGGCTTTCGCGATCGGCGGCGAATTCCTCTTCGGCGGCGACGATCAGCGCCTCGCGGCGGCGCTCCGGCGTGAAACGGCGCATGGCGAAGCGAACACGGTCGTTCCGACTCATCTCGTCGAAACGACTCTTGGCGTCTTCGGGCGACAACCCGTCGACCTGCATCAGCTCCGCCACGATCCATCTTTCACCGATGCTTTGTCCCGAGTCGGCGAGCGGATCCTTCGCCTCGAGGTTCGCATGGCAGCCGAGACAGCCGGTCGATACAAAGAGCTGCTCGCCGCGGGCCGGATCGCCGGTCACTCCCTCCGGCAGCGGCAATTGCTCCAGCGGCTTGGCGAACGTTCGCAGGTAGTGGGTGATCGCCGAGATTTCCGTCTCGCCGCGAAGAACCGGATCAGGGTCGAACTCGTTTGCGCTGGAAGCCAGGCTGTTTTCCTGCCGGAAAAAGTGCGGCATCAGTGTCGATGGCCGAAAATCGTTCGGATAGGCGATCCATCGCTCCATGAACCCCGCCGAAAGCTTCTCCTTGACGTGGGTCAGGTCCGTGCCGACCTGGCGCGAATCGGACAACCCGTCGACGTTGTGGCAGTTGATACAGCCCAGCATTGTGTATAGGTTCCGCCCCTCGACGATCCGCTCGGCGGAGGCCAGCCGCTGCGTCTTGTAACGCTCCAGGTCGAAGGTCTGGTCGTGGCATTTGCGGCAGCTCGCCGAGGTGTAGCCGGGCAGCAGCATCGGACGCTCCCAAAACTCCTCGACCAGATGGAACGTCGCCAACGGGACGCCCAACTCCTTCACGTAGTGATCACGCTGCCAACGCCGCATCTCTTCCTTGTTCTTCGGCGTGTGGGCGGCCAGCACGAAGTCCGTATCCTGACCGGCCCCCTCATGACACACCGTGCAGCCCATGGACTTGAGAGGGTGAGGCGACTCCGGGGAGAGATAAAGGTCCAGGTGCGGGTGGGCGCGAATTTCCTCGCTGAAGTTGATCTTGGGACGGCCCTGCTCCACCAAGTACGCGTTCAGGGCCGCGGCCAGGCTGGCGACGTGGCTCATCTGCTGAGGCTCGGACATCTCCTTGAAGGCCAGCGGGCGATCCGAGCCCGGGGCCATCGGGGCCGCCCCCCACAAAATGCGCTGCACGTGGCCGGCGATGAGTTCGGTGACCCTCCCGCGCGTGAGTCCCTCGGCCTTCGCGACTTCGGAGACGATCTCCTGGACCGGAATGACCGGCCGCTCATTTTCTTCCAGGAATTCATTCGCCTGCCGGACCAGGGCCTTGATGAAGGTCTCGCGCCCCTCAGGCGTCATCTCGGCGACGTCCTGGTTGGCCAGGTCTGGCTCCTCGCTGGCCCCGGCCAGGGCCAGCCGCGATTTCATCTCGCCGATGAGCTGCTCGTTCTCCGAGCGGAGCACCTCGACGACCGCGGGAGCCTTGATCGCCGCTTCGGTCTTCTGAACGAAACTGGCCACGGTCATTGCCGGGTCGTCGATGCCGACGTGACAGGTCATGCAACGATCGGTGACGTAGGAATCGACGAAGTTGTAGTCGAAGCGGATCGCCTTGGAAAAAACCTGCTTCACTTCCTGCCTGCCGGGGATTCCCTGCGGGGCCAGATAATCGAGAAGCGGCATGTTGAAAGCGAAGCGCTGGAAGCCGGGACCATACATCGCGTCGGCCTTCTCGGCGTCGTTCGCTCCCTTGTCGTAGGCCGCCAAGGCTTTCTGGGCCTCTGTCCGGCGACGGTAGAATTTTTTGACCTCGCCGCGCACGTCGCGAAGCTGGTCTTCCAGCACATCGGCCTTGGCCTTGGCCTCGGCCAGGTCTTCGGCGGCGGCTTCGTTCTCCGCCTTCACGGCCAGGGTCTTGGGGTTGTCTTCGCCGTGGAGGGTCTTGGCCTCCTCGTAGTTGAAGAGGCGGACCTGCATCTCGGCGTTCAGGTTTCCGTAGGTGAGCTGGGCCCCCTGCAAGAGTCCGGCCAGCTCCTCCTGCCGCTTGAGCAGTTCCTTTTCCTTGGCCTTGTTCTCGTCGGTGGAATTCTCCTGCTCGGCCTGCTGCACGGCCTTCTCCAGCCCTTGGCGCTTGGCCTGCTCATCTGGCGATTGGTAGGCCAGGTAGTCGAAGTGGGCCATGGCGGAGCGGACGTTGAAGAAATTCGTCTGGACGTCGCGCCAGCGCCGGTGGTAGTCATGCCAGAACATCCATCCCATGCTGATCAGGGTCAGCAGGCCGGTCGCGGCGAACACCACGTTCAGCCGCTTGATGTTCCGCATCGTTTCAGTGGGTACCGGCATGGAAGACCGTTATGACCGCGGGCCGGCAGGCGCCGCGCCTAGATGTTGAAGAAGAACTCCGTCAATGCCACGAAATACTTTAGATTGAAGAGCCATCGCAGGGCCATCTTGATCGGCACGATGAACATCCAACTGAGCAGCAGCCAGAACACCAGGTAACGAACGAACCCAATCTGGCGGTAAATCTTCCTGAAGATGGTGCGGGCCAAGAGCACCGGCAGTCCGAAGAAGTATCCCCCGGTCAGGATCAGTCCGGGCGCCTCGCGGATCAAGTAGGCCGGCACGATCCCGCCCAGGGCGGCCTGCGTCGGCAAGCCCGGTTTCCACCAGTCCAACGACAGCTTCTCCGGCAGGATGATCCAGAAGGCGTCGGAGACGTGCACGTTCACCAGGGCCGCCGGCCGATGGGGGTCCCAGGTCTCGAACGGTCCGAAGAGATTCCAGTTCGGCCCGCGAAGGAAGGTGCCAAGGACGATCAGGGCGCACCACATGATGAGGAAGCCGAACATGTAGATGCTGATGACGAACCGCCGCTCCTTCAGGGTGAAGTATCCGTTGCCGCGGGGATTCTTGTCGAGGTAAGGTAATGCGACCAGTCCCACGATAATGAGGCCGGGCAGCAGCACGCCGGCAATCCAGGGATCGAAATAGACCAACAGTTCCTGCAACCCCAGGAAATACCAGGGGGCCTTGGAGGGGTTGGGGATGTTGGTCGGATTGGCCGGCGGCTCCAGCGGGGCCTTCAGCACGATCGCCCAGACGATCAGGAACACCGTGCAGAGAACCAAGGCGATCATCTCGGTATAGACCAGGTCCGGCCAGACCAGAACCTTATCGTCCGCCCCGGTCTCGAGTAATGGCTCGCCCCTGCTCGTCCGTTCGTCGTTCACCGCCGCCTGCCGCAAGCCCAGCCAGGTACACAGCCCGGTGAAGTAGATCATCATGGTGATTGGAACGTTGTCGGGCTTCTTGATGATCTTGAAGAAGTCCTCGTCAAACATGCTGATCGCGTAGAACGAGGTGAAAAGAATCAGGATGACGATCGCCGGGCCCGGTCTCGTCCAGCGCCGGTAGGTCGCCAAGGCGACGATCATCACCGCGGTGACCAGCGGAATGAAGTAGTACGGCGCGCAGAGGCCGTCCACGATGGACTTGAGCCTTTCGGCCAAGCCTCCATCGTCTCCCGCGACCTCGACCGCGGTGGCCAGGATGCCGTACGGGTCGGTCAGCATGTCAGAGCGGCCCGGATATCCCACCGTCCTTTCTCACGCGCCAGAAGTGGACGGCAATGAGCACCGCCGCCACGATGGGAATGAAGATGCAGTGCAGCACGTAAAAGCGCAGCAAGGCGCCGGGGCCGACCGAGGTCCCGCCCAAGAGCAGGAACCTGGCGTCTGAGCCGGCATGTATCAGCGGAACGCCGCCGATCGCCAATGCCGCGGCGCCCGGCCCCTCATGTCCGGCGACGGGCGTGGCTCGGGCCATGTTTGAGCCGACGGTGATTGCCCAGATGGCCAACTGGTCCCAGGGAAGCAGATAGCCGGTGAACGACAGCAGCAGCGTCAGGGTGAGCAGCACGACGCCCACGCCCCAGTTGAACTCTCGCGGCGGCTTGTAGCTGCCCGTCAAAAAGACGCGCAGCATGTGCAGCCAGATGGCAATGACCATCGCGTGGGCGCCCCAGCGGTGGATCTCCCGCATGAGCCCCAGGGTCACGTGAGCCCGCAGCCCGACGATGTCGGCATAGGCATACTCCACCACCGGCCGGTAGTAAAACATGAGCAGGACGCCGGTGATGGTCTCGGCGAGGAACAGGAAGAAGGTGAGCCCTCCCATGCACCAGGTGAAGGAGAGGCGGATGCCGCTCTTGCGAACCGCGACCGGGTGCAAATGAAGAAAGACGTTGCTGAGGACCGCCATGGCCCGGGTGCGCCGATCGCGCGGCACGCCGTGGCGGAAGATCGAGCCCCAAAGCTGGCTCTCTCGAAAGTAGTCGCCGACCGCGCTGAACAGGCTCATCGGGCAATCCGTCGGTTCAAGTACTCTGGATGCAATCCCACTCGCCGCGATCAGCCCGCCGCCCGGCGGTTACACAGGAATCGACGCATCCGGGTCGGCCCAGACCACTGTGTCGTTGGGCCCCATGGCCAGGAATTTTCGCGAACGATCGACGATGACATCGTCGCCGTCAAGGTAGATCCTGAAACGTTCGAGGGGCCGGGGGGCGGGTCCCTCGAAGTTGGTCCCGTTCGGCTTAAAGCCGCTCCCGTGGCAGGGACACTTGAACTTGCGATCGTTCGGCAGCCATGAAGGGATGCACCCCAGGTGGGTACAGATGATCGACACGGCGGCGATCCGCTCCTCCTCCCGAATGATCCAGAACCCGCTCGGCTTCACCGGCTTGAAGTCCTCGTTGACGTCGCCGGGAGCCATGCTTGCGTAGGTGGCCAGCGGGCCGCAGCGGACCTTCGGATCCTCCTGCTCGAGCACGTTCGGCGCCATGAACCGGTTGAAGGCCAGGAGCGGGGCCACCCCGAAGCCCAGGGCCATCGCCCCCCAGCCTGCCCCCAGCATCAGATCGCGCCGAGTCGGCTCGGTCTTCTTCGCCTTGGACTTCTCCAAGACGCGCTGGTAGCGACCATCTGGAGGAAGTTCCTCCGGCGACAGCTTCGCCAACTCCTTGACCGCGGCCGGCATGCCCTTGACGCCTTTTTCGATGACCACGTTGCCGCCGCGCACCGTCGTCGCCGCCAGAAGAGCCTGGATCGCCGGATCGAGCACCTTGGGCTTGGCCGGCGACGCCTTCGCCGTCGCGTCAGCGGGCGCGTGGTCGGCCGCGGAAGTCGCCGCGGCGGGAGAGGCCGCGTGGGCTGCCGCGGGCGCCGGCGCGGGCGCCGCAAGCTTTGCCGCTTCCGCATCACTCACCTCGACAGGCACGAGGTCGAACTTGATTACGTCTACCGGGCATTCCTCGGCCGCCTCGATGATGCTCTTGGTCCGCGGCTTGGTGAACTCCATGTCCAGGGCCTCGGGGCGGATGACGCAGGTCTCGTTGTCGTGCTGAACCTCGAAAACTTCCGGACTGGCTGTTTCGCAGGCATCACAGACGATGCAGCCCGGTGCGATCCAGACCTTGGTGACCAGTTGGAGCGTGGGCATCAGCTTTTCTCCCGATCGACGAACTCATCTGCGGCACGGGCCATTTCAAGATCGACGCCGGCGAGGGTTCCGGCGGAGCGATCCTTTTTCGAAGCGACCCGAGCGGCCTCGCGAACATCATGGGCCGGATCGTCGAGCAGCGCGCCGACGGAAGCGGCTAGATCCGAATCCTCCAGGCAGGCGGCGGCTTCGATCGCGGCGCTCAAATTCCGCGCCACTTCGAGCTCCGTGTACTTGCGATGTACCTCCATGCCGTTCTCCAGGTAGTCAAGCTCCAGCCCCTCCCAGTAGGATCGATCCAGCATGTTCAGCAACATCAGTTTCCCGGAGCGGCTGCCGAGCCGGGCCAGGGCCATCGCCGCATTCCACTGGACCTCCAACTCCGCCTCCAAGCGCCCTGACAGCGCTCGAACGGCGGCAGCATCGCCGACCTCGGCCAGGCAAGCAACCGCCCCACAGGCCACAACCTGTATGGCGGGCCGTCGATCGTTGAGCGACCTGATCACCGAAGGCAACGCCGCCTGGGCCTCGTCTACGTCGTGCATTTGGGCCAGGGCCTGGAGCGCGGTTCGCCGTGTCCACCAATTGGGATCATCCAGCCGCTTGACCAGCGCGCCGACGGCGTCCGCAGACTCCAGTTCCGCCAGCGCCATCATCAGGAAATACTGTTGCGCTGGCGCGGGTTCCTCGACGTCGCGACCGACTCCGTAGCGATCCAGGATGGCGATGATCCGTTCGGTGGTGGGTTGAATTTCAGAGGGGGTGAGGAACTTATCTTTCTCCTGGAGCCTTCGAGCGATCTCCTGGGAAGCCTGCCAGACGTCCTTGGCCTTCGGCAGCAGCATGATGCCTGCCGTTCGCTCGCCGGTGTCGCTCTCCAGGATCGCCAACAGGTCACCGATTGAGGACTGTTTTTCGAGGGTTGTTGAGCCGAAGAGCACCACCACGACCGCCACTGCCAATAACAGGCTAACGATCACCGCGGGGACGACGAACAGCCGGGCCATCAAGCTGGCGCTCATGGGCCCTGGAACCTGCCGCTCAACCGGCGGGGAGGCCTGGGTGGGCGGCTCAACCAAGTGATCGTTCTTTGTCGACATGGCGGGGTCGCGGTCAAGACCTACCGGCCTAAACTTTGTGAATAAATTCACAAAGTGCGGCTATAAAAAACACGGCAGTTTGGCAGCCCCGCCGTCGGCTTTTGGTTGTCAGGACCGCGAGCCAAAATCGCCCCACGACCCCGGTTAATGCTTGGGGAAATTATTTAGTCGCCTGACGCCCATGTCAAGAAGATTCCACAACCCGGCGAACCGAAGATGACCCGAAGCGTCCTGAATGTCTTCGGCCCTGCTCGGCTATGATGGCGGGTTTCAATCAGGACGGAGGAAGCGAATTGGCCACGAATCAACCGAATATCGAGCTTTCCGGCCCCGATATCACCGACGCCGAAATCGCCGCGGTGGCCGAGGTCCTGCGATCAGGCAGGCTTTCGCTCGGCCCCGCCGTCCCGCGTTTCGAAAAAGCCGTCGCCGACTATGTCGGAGTCCGCCATGCCGTCGCCGTCTCAAGCGGGACGACGGGCCTCCACCTTCTCATGCGGGCCATCGGTGTGGGCCCCGGCGACGAGGTCATCACCACCCCCTTTTCATTCGTCGCATCGTCGAACTGCATTCTTTACGAGGGGGCAAGGCCGGTCTTCGTCGACATCGATCCTCGGACCTGGAACATCGACCCCGCCCGCATCGAGGCTGCCGTCACGTCCAAGACCAAGGCCGTCATCCCGGTGAACGTCTTCGGGCAGGTGACCGAGATGGACCGGATCATGGCCATCGCCTCGTCGCGCGGGCTGCGGGTTATCGAGGACTCCTGCGAGTCGCTGGGCAGCCGCTACAAGGGCCGGATGTCGGGCAGCCTCGCGGACGCCGGCGTCTTCGGGTTCTATCCGAACAAGCAAATCACCACCGGCGAAGGCGGGATGATCACCACCAACGACGACGAGATCGCCCGGCTCTGCGTCTCGATGCGCAACCAGGGCCGAGACAGCGGCATGGGCTGGCTCTCGCACGAGCGGCTGGGATACAACTACCGCCTCAGCGACGTGGCCTGTGCCATCGGGGCGGTGCAGATGGCCCGAATCGACGAGATCCTCGCCAAGCGCGCCCGCGTCGCCGGCTGGTATCGACAGGCCCTCGCCGATGAGAAACGCGTCTCGCTTCAGGCGGTCTCGCCCGATTGCGAGATGAGCTGGTTCGTCTTCGTGATCAAGCTGGCCGACGACTTCACCGAAGAGGACCGCGGGACCCTGATCGAGAAGCTCCGAGCAGCGGGAATCGGTTGCAGCAACTACTTCGCCCCCATTCACCTTCAAAAGTTCTACCGCGAGCGATTCGGCTTCGGCGAGGGCGACTTCCCCATCTGCGAGGCCGTCGCCGACCGAACCATCGCCCTCCCGTTCCACAATGCCTTAAGCCAGGCTCAGGCGCAGCGGGTCTGCGACACCCTGCGGGCCAATCTATAAAGCGGTGTTTATTCGCCGGTAACGTCGAGCCTTGTGCCCGACGCGCAAACACCAGCCTTGATGAATCGTCACCCACAAGGGGTGACGCTACGGCCGCGTGATAAGGGCTCCAGCCCAATTCGTCAGTCCTTCACCCGGGCAATCACCAGGGTGATGTCGTCGGTCACCGGTGCCAACCCTGCGAATCGCCGGACGTCCCAGAGAAGCTGCTTGGCGATCAGGGAGACCGGCATGTCCGGCGACATCGACCCGTGCAGCCTCAGCGAGTCGTGGAGCCGGCGGCGGCCGTAGGATTGGCCCTCGTAGTTCAGGGCCTCAAGCATCCCGTCGGTGAAGACGATCATCAGGTCGCCCGGCCGAAGCTCGATTTCGGCGCTTTGGTAGACCGCCTCCTCCTCGATGCCGAGCACGATTCCGCCGACGTCCAGCTCGGTGATTTCCCCGTCGCGCAGGAGCAGCAGCGGCTCGTGGCCGGCGTTGCAATACTTCATCCGCTTGCCGTCGGCGCTCAGTTCCACGTAGAACGCCGTAACGAACTCCCCCGTGAGCGTGTCGTGACAGAGCCGCCGGTTGACGGACTGGATGATGTCGCTGATGTCCGTGACGCGCCGGGCGTGCGAGCGCAAGGACGAGCGGACGCTGGCCATCATCAGCGAGGCCGGAACCCCCTTGCCCACCACGTCGGCGATGACCACGCCCAGGTCCTTGTTGTCGAAGGCGATAAAGTCGTAAAAATCCCCGCCGAGATCGAAGCTCGGTTCGTACACCGTGGCCAACTCGTAATGGGCGTGCGACGGCGGGCGCGACGGGATCATTCGCCGCTGCACATCGGCCGCGAGCTTGATCTGGCGTTCCAGCCGGGCGGCCTCGGCCATGTCCCGAGTGAGCCTGGCATTGACGATCGCCGCCGCGATCTGCGAGGCGATGGCCTCCAATAGCGAAATCTCGAACGGCGTGAAGCGATGCAGCCGACCCATATAGGCGCGGATGACGCCGATGCGCCTGCCGCCCAAGGACACACCGGTCACCAGCGCGCTGATCAATCCCTCCTTGCGAGCCTTGCCGCGGTGGAAGACGCGCGGGTCGGTCCGCAGGTCCTCGATATACACGGTCTGGCCGGCGAGGGCCGACTGGTCGATGGGGCTGTCCATCGCCAGCACCTGCCCTTTATCGAGGTACTCCTTGGAAAGCCCTGCCACCGAGGCGAGCCTGAGGATGCCGGAGTCGTCGTCCAAGAGGCGAATCACCGAGGCTCGCAGACCCATGGTGGTCACCAATTGCTGAGTGGCCGTGTCGAGGACGTCCTGCAACTTCACCTTGCCGGCGAGCATGGTCGCGACCTCGTGCACGACCGCCAGCTCGTCGATCCGCCGTTGGAGCTGATGGGCCTGATAGCACAGTTGGGCGATGGTGTTGGCCAGTTGCTGCACGAAAGCCGTGGCCCCGACCATCTGCTCGTCGGACCAGGGGGTGAGCCCCTTGGCCGCGGCGCTCAACTGCCCTTGATCCAATTCGAGTCGCCCAGCCAGCTCCTTGAGCTTGTCGGGCGCCAGAGCCGACCGCGGACGGTCGCCGACGATGATCTCGCCGAGGTGTTGATCGCCGACGATGATCGGGGCCACGAACTGGGCCAGTCCCGCGTGACACTCGTTCCGGCAGGGCAGGTCCACCTCCCGCACCAGCCGCGCCGCCTCCGAATGACTCTGCCAACAGGCTTCCGCGCCGGGCGGGGTCGATTGAACGAGCGCGCAAAAGGAAGACCGCTCGGCCGGCTCGGTCACCGCACGCCCCTCCGCGTCGCGAATGCTGGTGGAGATGCCGGTCAGCCGGGCAAAGCCGTCCTGAAGCGACTGGAGAATCTCTAGGTCGACGAGATCGGTAAGGCGCGGGACGGCCTGTGTGTCGGGAGTCGCCTCGCTGGTGGACCTGTTCATCTCGATCACCGGGAATCGCGCCTGCCGACGAGGAAGAGATCGAAGGACGACCGGCGAAACACGTGCGGCCCGCCCGACGTTGGGGTCAGGGCATGCTCGGGATTATGATAGGGTCGATGAATCTGCTCGGCCACTCGCCGCCCGTCCTGACGCGCTACGCGCGGTTTGCCGGCACGCTGCCGCGCGAGGTGGTGCTGCTCAAGGGGCTGCCCTGCATCTGGAGCCGCTGCACGTTTTGCGACTACATCGACGACAACACGAACGATGAGGCGGTCATCCGGCGCGTCGCGGATGAAGAATTGGCCAAGGTGACCGGCGAGTTCGGCCGGCTCCAGGTCATCAACAGCGGGTCGATCCAGGAGTTGCCGCTCGCCGTCCGGGAGCGGATTCGCGACCTGATGAGGGCCAGGGGCATCCGCGAGTTCTGGACCGAGTCCTATTGGGCCTATCGCAAGGGTTTTGACGCTGCCCGGCGGTTCTTCGAGGTCGAGACCCACCTGTTTCTCGGCGTCGAGACCTTCGACGATGGGCTGCGCAACGGCGTGCTGAACAAGTCGATGCATTGGACCGGGCCCGACGAGGTCGCCGCGGCCACCGACTCCATCTGCCTGATGATCGGCTTTCGCGGCCAGACGCCGGACATGATCCGCCGCGACGTGGACATCCTCCTCTCGAAATTCAAGTACGGCTTCGTCAACTTGTTCTCCGAGAACCGCCTCAGCGCCGGCCTCATGGACGAAGACATCAAGGCCTGGTTCAAAGACGAGTTCGCCTGGCTCGAAAGAGAGCCGAACCTCACCGTGCTCTGGGAGAACACCGGCCTGGGAGTGGGGTGAGCCATCAAGATCCCTGACACGGCGAACGTGCAGATCGCTCCGGAATAAAGAGGGGCGCCTCGGATGCACCGGCCCCAATCCACAGCCGAGGGCGGCTGTGCCCCATTGCGATTCCACGGCCGACGGCGGCTTTACGCCATCACGCGATATCCATCCCCGCCCCGGCTGGACGATTCCATACCCCCAGTCCTCCCGGTAGAATGGACCGTCCAGGCTTGATCGTAGCTGGACGATGCGGAGGGCGAAACGTTAACACATCTCCATACTGAGCACCGCCCGGCCAAGCGCATTGGAGTGATGCCGCGCAGGTCGCCATAAGGAGTTGTTGAGACGCACCCCCATGGAGCCGCAAAGGATGACCACCCACACTCAAACCGTCGCCGCGGGACATTCACCCACGCGGAAGGCCGCCGCGCGCCCGGTGGAGACCGGCTCGCAGTCCCCTGAGGCGCCACCGCGCCGAGCGAGTCTCTTCGAGAACGTCATCCGCCAGTTCAACAAGGCCGCCGACCTCATGGGTCTCCACCCCAGCATTCGCAAGATCCTCAGCAAGCCGCAGAACGAGATCCAGGTGAACTTCCCGGTGAAGATGGACAACGGCGAGGTCGAGGTCCTCACCGGATACCGCGTCCAGCACAACAGCGCCCTCGGCCCCTTCAAGGGCGGCCTGCGCTATCACCCTTCCGTGGACATCGACGAGGTACGGGCCCTGGCGGCCTGGATGACCTGGAAGTCCGCCCTCACCCACATCCCCTTCGGCGGGGCCAAGGGCGGCATTCAGTGCGACCCTCGCAGGTATTCCATTGAGGAGTTGCAGCGCATCACCCGCCGCTTCACCTTCGCGCTCGGCGACAACATCGGCCCGGAATACGACATCCCCGCGCCGGACGTGAACACCAACAGCCAGATCATGGCCTGGATCCTCGACACCTATCTTTCCACGATTCCGCCGCACGCCCGCCAGGGTTGCACGCACGTGGTCACCGGCAAGCCGCTCGTCTCCGGCGGCAGCCACGGCCGAGACAAGGCCACCGGTCAGGGAATCGCCTACCTGATCGAGCAATGGGCCAAGGACGAGGGGCTCTCACTGAGCGACATGACCTACACCCTCCAGGGCTTCGGCAACGTCGGCTCCTGGTCGGCACGGCTGCTCAACAAGCTGGGGGCCCGGCTGCTGGCGGTCGAGGACCACACCGGGGCGGTCGCCAACCGTGCCGGCATCGATCCCGAAGACCTTCTGGCCCACGTTCAGTCCACCGGCGGCGTGCGCGGCTATTCCAAGAGCCAGTCGATCGACCATCAGGCCCTGCTCGCCGCGCAGGCCGACATCTTCATCCCCGCGGCGATGGAGAACCAGATCACCGCGACGACGGCCGGCTTGCTGAACGTGAAGCTCGTGGCCGAAGGGGCGAACGGCCCGACCGATCCCGACGGCGACGAAATCCTGCAATCACGCGGCATTCACGTTCTGCCGGACTTTCTGTGTAACTCCGGCGGCGTCGCCGTCAGCTACTTCGAATGGCTCCAGAACAAGCGCAGCGAATTCTGGGAACTCGACGAGGTGGACGTGAAGCTGCGGCGCAAGATTCTCAGCGCCTACCATCGCGTTCGACAAAAAGTCGCCGAGCTGAAGACCGACTGGCGGACCGCGGCATATATCGTGGCCATCAGCCACCTCGAGATGGTCTACAAAGAGCGGGGCATCTTCCCATAACCCCGCGTCGCCGCCTCGCTCGCCGACTTGCTCCACCGCCCAACGCCACACTCCCTGCCGGTCGGCGCAGACCGGGCAGCCCCACCCGGCCGAGAACAACGCCCCTCCCATGATCCGCATCCGCGTTGTCGCCCTCGACGGCTGCCCTGCCGGTCTAGGGCCGCGCGGTTAATTCGCACGGACCGGAATCTGCCGCCCCCGTCGCGTAGACTGGGGTAGTCCGAACACCGCACGAAACGGTCCTTGATCTGCCTGGGGGTGAAACAATGTTGCGGAGCAAGAGAATCTGGGCGGCACTATTGGGGATGATCTTTTGGGCGGCGCCCAGCGTGGACGCCGGCCAGATCTCCTACAGCGCGACGGCGCCGCTAACGGCGACCGACTTCGAGACAAGCCTGACGATCCCGAAATTCGACCCGAATCTCGGCGTGCTGGACAAAGTGACCATCTCGCTGACCGGCCAGGTCGCCGGCAATGCCATGTTCGAGAGCATGGACTCCGAGGCGTCGATTGTCACCATGCAGTTGGCGGCCCAGATTGAGCTGTCCCGTCCGGACATGACCTCCCTGGTGGCGGTCCTGCCGATGGTCACGACTGTGGACAACGCCTCGCCGTTCGACAGCGTGATCGACTTCGTCGGACCTTCGGGCAAGTCCCATTTGGGCTTGGGAGCCGCATCGACGGTCATGAGCATGACGACGTCTCCGGCGGACCTGGCTCTCTTCACCGGGCCGGGAACCATCAGCCTGCCTCTGACGGCGATGGGGACGTCGTCGGCCAGCGGAGCCGGCAACCTGCTGCTGCTCTTTAACACGTTCGCCTCGGCCGAGGCAGAGATCACCTACGACTACACGTTGCCGGAGCCCTCGACCTGTTGCCTACTGTGCATAGGCGCGCTTCTGGTGCGCCGCCGTACTCGGCGCTGCCGTCCGTAACGATTGTAGGGTCCGCGGCAGGCTGTTCCGATAAACCTAGAAGGAGGCGAGCGGCGGCGAGAACGTCCGTTCTCGCCGCCGGCTTGCTTGATTCGGCATTTCGACGCGACATATGATGGAGAGCCATCGGGGGGAAATCCGGTGGTCTAAATCGGGTGAGTCCTTGTGAATCGGAGGGGGCGGGAACCCATGGCCAAGAGCCGGTCGTTGTGCGCGCTCATCTCGGCGATCGCAGCCTTCGCGTCTGCGGCGAGATCGGATGCGGCTTCCATCACCTATTCTGACGCCGTGCCGCTCATCGCCTCGAACTGGACGCGGACGCTGCACGTCCCGCAGTTCGATCCCTCGCTGGGCAACTTGCAGCAGATTCTCTTCGAGCTCGCCGGCCACGCCGAGGGCTTCGCCCGGTTCGAGAACATCGGCAACACGCCGTCGCCGGTGCGGATGCACCTTTCGGTCGGCATGACGCTCGCGCACCCCGATCTGCCGCTGATGACCCTCTCGCTGCCGCTGCTCAACTCGATGGACAACGCCACCGCCTTCGACGGCCTGATCGACTTCGGCGGATCGTCCGGCAGGAGCTATTTCAATCTATCGGCCGACGATTCCTATGCGACGGCGCTATCCGCGCCGTTTTCACCGGCCATCGCCCAAATCTTTCTCGGCTCCAACGGCAACGCCGACCTCTCCTCCAAGGTGACGGGATTGTCGATGGTCAACGGCCCCGGAAACCAGGTGGCACAGTTTTCCGCCTCCGCCTCCGCCATCTTCAGGGTAACCTACGAGTACAATCCTGTCCCCGAGCCATCCTCGTTCGCGTTGACGGCCCTCGCAGGCACGTTCCTCCTGCGCCGACCCCGCCGGGCCCGCTAGCGCACCTTGCGCGGTCATGGCAAGGCCGATCATCGCTGCGACCTGTTCGATCAGAGCCGTGACGCGCTCGTCCGAGCCCGGAGCGCAAGTGATCGGTCCATTCACCGTCTTGACACTTTCTCAAGGAGCGCCGTGGAGCGCGGCGGATTTGATAAGGGGTATGACGCGAGGAGCGGGCGGAGGAGGCGGACCCAGGAGCAGAACCACGAACGGGCCCACGTCGTCCAGATCAACGCGATCGTCGTGGTTGGCGTCGGCATTGCACGCCGCCTGGGCCTCCAAACACGCGGGTGCGAGGATCGCCGCGAGAAACGGCTGAATGTCCAGCCCGTCCGTCAGCCCGTCGGCGTTCATGTCGCCGCCCAGGCACGGCTGCGGCCCGGCCAACTCCAGCACCAGCAGAGAAAACGCGGCCACATCCAGGCAATCGACCATGCCGTCGGTGTTCACGTCGGCGGCGCAGGCGTTTACATCTCGCCCCGTGACCACCTCCATGCAAAGCGCATCGGATAATCCCTGGGCGTCGAGGCCATCGATGAAGCCATCCGAGTTCAAATCGCCTCGCGTGCAACCCTCGCACGGGGGAAGCTCAGGGATCGGCAGCGTGGCGTAAAGCGCCCACTTCTCCAGGAAGATCGGCCAGTCCAGGCAGTCCACCGTGCCGCTGAGGTCAAGGTCGGCCCGGGAGCAGATCGGAGGATCGGCCGGCTGATTGAGACAACCGGGGAAAAGCGCCGCGTCGTCATTGTCCATGTCGAGATCATCGTCGAGATCACCGGGCATCACATTGCGTTCGCCTTCAGTGGCCAGGGCGATGAAGTAGTCCGAGGGATCGTTCGCTGAGCGGCCGTTGTAATTGATGCTCAAGTTGCTCATCGGCAGCAGGGAGGAACTGTTCACCGCAACAAACTCCGGCGTCGGAACGGCATTGACGCAATCGCCGACTATCGGCGGCGGCCACAGGCCGGCCAGCGGGTCCGAGGCCACACAGGTGCGGTTGCGGCCGACGAAGACGCCGGTCGTGGACCAAGCCGCGAGGTCCCGTATCTTCAGAGGAAGATCGAACGTCGGGTCGTCGCCCAGCCCCGACTCATCCCAGATTGATATGTTCGTGGCGGACGACACGAGGATCAGCGACGCGGGAATGCCCATGACGACCTGATGCGTCGTTGTGCCGGAGCCGTTCGCGCGGGTCATATAGTTGCCGGAGGGGCCGCCGAAGTGGATGACCAAGAAGTCGCCGGGGCCCAGCACGATCCCTGGCCCGGCGGCCGGCTGACCGGGAAACGTCGGCACCTGGAGCAACCGCATGTAAATCGAGGCGGTCGGCTGGTCGCAGATCCACCAGTCGTGAAGGTCTACCGGGTCGGGCCCGCGATTGTATAGCTCGAGGAATTTCAGGGCGGGAGATTGCGGCGTCATCGACGCCTCGTTGACCACGATGGGGCTGGTGTCGGCGGCGCGCGCGGAGACGGCGAGCCATGAAAGCCACAGCGCCAAGGCCAAGCAGGACTTTCGCTCGACTCCAGACATGCGGGGGCTCCATCCTCGAACCGTCGCCGACGGTCTAGACGCCCGCCAGCAAGAGGGCCGCGAACGGCTCTACATCTGCACCGTCGGGAGTGCCGGTGCCGTCGATGTCCGCCGCGTCCACGTGCTCCGTTTCCGTATCCTGACCCAGGAGCACCGCGACGAAGACGCCTAGGTCGGTTGTGTTCACCAGCCCGTCGCCGTTCACGTCGCCAAGTTTCTCGCACAGGTCGGGCACGGTATTCCCGTTGAAGTCAGACAGCGTACCGGCGGCGATGTCGCAGTCGTCCGGCAGGAGATTCAAGTTGCAGTCTCCTCCAAATGGCGGCGTCAGGTTCAGTGCCGTCGATAGTGTATCGGACGAAAAATGTGCCGACGCCACGTCGAGCAGGCCGTCGTCGTCAAAATCACCGATCGCGGCGGCCTCCGGCTTGTCGCCGACGGTGAGGTTCACCAGCACAGGCAGGGCGCCGGCGCCGTCATTGATCAGGATCGACACGTTGTCAGAGAACTGGTTGGCGGCGACAAGATCGAGGTCGCCGTCGCCGTCCATGTCCGCGGCGCAGACGAACCGCGGCGCGGCGCCGAACGGATAGGAGCCGACGCCGACGATGGCCGCCGCCGAAAACGTAGTGTCGCCGTTGCTCATCAGTACGGACAGGGTGTCGGCGTCGAAATTGGCCACTGCCAGATCATCGACCCAATCGCCGTCCAGGTCCGCCGCGACGATCGACTCCGGCGAAGTTCCGGTGGCCAGGGTCTTGGACGTGGGGAATGATCCGCTGCCGTTGTTCCAACGCACCGTCGCCGTGTTGTCGCTGCGATTGACGACCGCCAGGTCGACATCCGAGTCGGCGTCAATCCGCCCGGCGGTGATGAACCAGGGCCCAATGCCGGTCGCGAAGTGGACCGCCGGGGCCATGCCCTGCCACACGCCCATGTTCATGCCGTTGTTCAGCAGCACCGATGCGTCGTTGGAGATGTTGTTGGCCGTCGCCAGGTCGGGCCGGCTGTCGCCGTTGAAGTCCGCGGCGACAAGGGACAGCGGGCCGGACCCAACGGCGAACGAGGATGCGCTTGAGAAGCCCAGCCACCCGCCGCCGCCGTCCAGGCCGTTGTTGCGAAGGACCGAGACGTTGTTGCTGGCCAGATTCGCGGTCGCGATATCGAGATTGCCATCGTTGTCCAGGTCAACGGCCACGACGGCGTGAGGACGGACGCCGACCGCGAAACTACCTCCGGCAACGAAAGAACCATCGCCGACGCTCAAATGGACCGTCACGCTGCCGCCGTGCCAGTTCGCCGAGATCAGATCGGCGAATTGGTCGTTGTTCAGGTCAGCGACGGTCACAGCGAAGGGGCCGTCACCCGTCGATTCCACGGAAAAGGGAGCAAGAATGACCGGAGCCGTGTCGCAATCGTCAGGCGTTCCGTTGCCGTTGCAATCCGCCGAGGCGAGGTCGCACTCATCGGGAACCGCGTTGTTGTTGCAATCGAGGCTGACGCCCTGCGAGATGTCGATCGCGTCGTCCACGGAATTCGTGTTGCAGTCCACCACGTCGGGCTCGACCAGGGCGGTCAGGAATGCCGTCAAGTCGTCGACGTCGTTGGGCACGCTCAAGGTGATCCCGCCGACCAGGATGCCCGCCGGCGATGCGTTGAAGATCGACGAGGTGTAGAACTCGACGGAGCCCGACAGAACGGGAAGCGTGTTGTTGTGGAAATAGGGGGCGGTGTTGACGACGCCGATCAGCGAGGGGGTGCTGAACTCCCGCTGCCCGCCGGCCTCGGGCGGAAGGGGCGCTCCTCCCAGGCAGCCTACGGCGAGGTTCATCGGATGATTGCTGATCCCGGTATCGAAGCTTCGGTTGCCGCCGCCGCCGATGGAAATGTCCGCGTGGGCCAACACGGGTCCGCCGTGGCATAGAAAGCACTTTGCCGGGCCGGTGAACAAATCACGGCCCCGCTGAAGCTGCTCGGCATCGGCCCCTCGCGCGACGGCCGCGGCAAGCATCCGGTCGATGCTGAAATCGCCGTCGGACGGCAGGACGATCGAGCGCATGAACGCTTCCAAGGCCGTCAGTTCCGGATCGGTGGGCAGACGAAAGTCCATCGGCCCGACTGAGGGGTCGTCATTCCGGGCCAGGGTCCTGGGAAGGTGCTGCCGAACGGCGGCGGTCGAAAAAGTCTTTAGGCCGGCGAACTCCCCGCTCTGGCCATACGGCGCTGTGAGATCCACGTTGTGAAGGTGCGGCGAGCCGCGAAAGACGTGTGGGTTCTCGAAGCCGTCGATGTTTTCCAGAATTAGGCCCCGCGATCGCATCAGGCAGGGGTTCTCCAGCGCTGCAAGCTGCGGATTGGTCTCTGCCACGAACAAAGGATCACTCGGCGGCAACGTGGCAATGAGAGAAACCGGCAGGCCAAACTCCTTGTCGGGTCGGTGGCAGGTCAAGCAGGTCCGGCCGTTCCCCAGGAAGGTCTCCTGGGTGAACAGGGTGAACCCCTGTTCCACCGTCGCGGCGATGGTGATCGAGCCCGTCTCGCCATCGCTATTCCGCGGCGCAGTGGCGGAAAGCGCGAAGTCGACATTGAGATGGCCCGTCCCGTAGGCTCCGAAGTTTTGGGTCCGCTTGAGGCCGGAGGCGTTGACGATCGGCGCGGCCGCCGCCGGGGCCCCCGCCGGCTGCCCCAGGGTGTCCTGCTCGGTGTCGCCGGCGAAATTCCCGTACGACAGGCAGACGTTGACCGGCTCGGCGTTCGGATTGTCCGGGTTGTGCTTGAAGCAGACCTTGCCGCCCTGGGCGATGAGCTTTGGCGTGATCAACACGTCCGGCGTGGGCATGCCGGGGGTATTCATGAAACTCTGAGTGGCCACCAAAACGCTGTAGCCGCCGTTTATCGGATCGACCACGCCGACGGGCGGATCGCCGGAAAAGACGAATTCCCCGGTCTGTGCGCCCGTGGCGTCGTAGAACACCAGCCGGGCACGGCCCTCGGGCTCGGCGCCTTGTGGCCCCCAAAGGTTCTCGTCGGTGCAGCAGAAGCGGAGCTCGATGAACTGAATCGTGGAATCGCCGTTTGCCCCGGCGAGCACCTCGTCGATTTGAACCTGATCATTGGCGGCCGGACAGAGATGCGCTTGGATGAGGACTGATGAAACGGCGGCAAAGACCAACCGGCGTGATCTTCCCGGGCGTCCCATTTGCTTCCTGAGCATGGCCGACTCACCGCGGAAGGAAGCCGACGCCGTCTCAAGTCGAGGCCGCCGCCAGGCGCGTCAGGAAGGCGTACGAGACGTTCCCTCCACTCCAGGGTCCATTGTATGTTTCCCAGACCCGGCGTTGCAAGGATGCAGCGCCCCGGAGTCACACGATTATCATCCACAAATCAATGAAAAAGGCCGCCCCCATGAGGATGAGAGCGGCCTGCTTCTTAATCTCTGTGTAGCGCGCAGCGCCGGTCTCGCGACTAGCGTCTTCGGCGAGCCAGGAACAGTCCGCCCAGAACCAAGAGGCCAACCGTACTCGGTTCAGGCACGACGCTGATCTGAACGGTCGTCAAGAGGTTGGCCTTGGCGACGTTGGCTTGTTCGCCCGGAAAATTGAGCAGGGTGTTCGGACCGAAGAGGTCCGTCTCGGAATTTATCACGGCGACCTCGGGATCGTAGGCGGGCGTCGAACCAAAAGCCACCGCCCCGCCGACCGCGTCAGCCGTATTGGCCACGAGGGCCGCCAAGACCCAATTCGTCGTTGATATCATCGGTCCAGGCGTGAAGTCATTGGTTCCAGGAATGCTGACCGGGAAGGTGTAGTCGATGAAGCCGGTATAAAAAAGGGTGATGTCGGTATCAATGGCGAACTGGTTGCAGTTCTCGAGGCCGCTGCCGACGTCGAAGCCTCCGTTGGTGGAGCATCCGGCGATGTTCCAGGCCGAGGCGGTTCCGCCCGCGGTCGGTGGGAAATTCACGGAATCCGGCGGGCCGAAGGTGCGGGCCGTGCCCTCCGGGCCGACGGCAACGCTCGACTCGAAGAAGGCGCTGGCATTGCCGATGTTCTTGTCGAAGCCGACGAGCTGCCAACTGACGTCGAAGAGGGCATTCAAATCGGTGCCGTTAATGAAGCCGTCGCCGCTCACGTCGGTCAGGAAGTTCACGCGGAACTTGCCGTGGACGATGCCTGTCAGCCGGCCGTCGGAAGGCATCGGTGGAGACGGGGTGGTTGCCTGCGCCGTGACGATCGTCTTGGTCGCGCTCGGATCGTTGTCCAATCCGCCGCCGAGGGTGCCGACGTCGATCACCCGCGTGTCGGTCAATACGAAATAATCGAGGTAGCCGTCGTCGATCGAAAGCTCGCCGATGACTCCGGCATTGGCGGTCGACGCCGACCAGAGCGCCGCAAGGGCAACGGCGCACATCACCCGGGGAACAATTCTAGACGCGCTGGACATGCCTGTTCTCCTCTCCCAACCGCCCACGGGACTCCGCAGACAGCTCTCGTCCCGGCGAATTCCCCCGCCGGAGCGATCGGCCTATCTTACCCTTGACGTAGGCCGGAATGCGAGATCGCACTCGGCCATCCTGATCGTTCTCTCCCCGCCCATCCGTGAGCGGCTCGCACTTTGAAGCCCGACAGTTGGATTCGTCAGGCGATTCGATCTACCAAGCTCTGACCTTCCGACGGCGGGCGACCAATCCGCAAGCGGCAATCGCCAGGAAAATGGCCGTCGAAGGCTCGGGAACCACCGGGATCAACCCGCTGGTGGCCAACTGGTTCAATTCCCCGGAGGGATCGAAAATCACGGGATTCTGGTGGTACTGAAACGGCGGGGCCTCCAGCACGGCGCTCTCGTAGATCGACTCCTCGGCGATGCCGCTGAAGCCCGCGCCCTCGCCGGGCACCCGGTCGGGCAATGGAAACTCGCTAAGCAAGGCGAAAAAGATGTAGCTGAACCCCGGGTCCAGGGTGACGCCGGCGCCCTCGATGTTGAAAGCGAAGTGGGCCAGTCGGGCGGAGATGTCCTTGCCGTTAAAGCTTTGGGTCTCGACAAAGGTGAAACCCTCGTTCGCAACGATGTCCGAGGCGAAGAGGTTCACTCCCGCGACTTCGACGAACTCCGCATCGATGAACGGGAACCCGGACCCGTCGGTGACCTTCAAGAGGCCCCACTTCCACTCCAGGTTCTCGGCGATGTAAGCGGCGTCGGGGCAGTCCTCCGGACCGATTGCGCCGTCGGGACCCGGGTCACCGCAAGTGTATTCGAACTGGCCGATAACCGTGCCGGCGTTGACCAATCCGATGAGCGCGGGAACCGGAGGGATGGGTAGGCCACCCGGCGCGGTGTAGGCAGTGCGCTGGCCGATCATTGTCGCGTCAAGATGACTGATGAACGCGTCAGCGGAATACTGCGCGCTTCCGTCAGCCATCACGAACGACGGAAACTGCGCCGACGCCGCTACAAGCAGGCACGCGCAGACTCGGATACAAGCCTTCATGTGGCCTTCCTTCCACCCAGCCGGCGTCGGCCGCAAGGATTCGACGCCGCTTCTCGGCAGACTCCTCCGTGCAGATCCGATGAATTATCGGATCAACTTCTGGGCACTATACCACAAGTGCCACTCCGAAAGCAATGCTTTGGGGAGCCCCGTTTTTCAGACTGAGTCTATCAGCCCGGACGCTTTCACCGGCCCCATACCCACAAGTCCAGGCGCCGCTAAACTACCAATAACTGCTTGTGGAATATATGATTACGCCATAGACGTGGATTGCTGACGCAGGATCAACCCCCACCGCCTCGCTTTACTCGGTACTCGGGATCGCCGTAGGGCGTGATTCAGAGCGCGACAGGCCATGCCCACCATTCAATTCCGACGCCCCATGATCAGCGAGGCGAAGTACAGGAGTTGAAGTAGGGCGGTGACCGCCGCGGCGACGTAAGTCAGGGCTGCGGCATTAAGCACCTTTCCCACGACCACTTCCTCGGACGAACTGACCATCCCCATCCGAAGCAGGATCGCCCTAGCTCGACGCGACGCGTCAAGCTCAACCGGCAAGGTCACCACCTGGAACAGGACAGCCACGGCGAATAGCAATAGCCCCACCCAGGCGAGGGCCTTGAGCGGGGCCAGCATCAGGCCGGCGATGATCAGAATGAACGAAAACTGGGAGCCATACGCCGCCACCGGGAGCAGGCCGCTCCGCAGTGCGAGGGCATGGTAGCGCGTCGCGTGCTGGATGGCGTGGCCGACCTCGTGGGCCGCGATGCCGAGCGATGCCAGCGACCGCCCGGCGTACACATCAGGGCTGAGGCGCAGGACCTTGTTCCGCGGGTCGTAATGATCTCCGAGAAACGACTTGGCGGGCTCGATGGAGACATCCTCGATGCCGCTTGCGTCCAGAATGCGCTGCGCCGCCTCCGCACCCGTCAGGCCGCTGCCGGCCGGACGCTGACTTGCTGCATGGTAGGCCGATTTGACTTTTGCCTCGGCCCACAGCGCCAGCAACATGCCGGGAGCGAGGAACAGAAGATAGAGCGGATCAAACATCGGCACGAATCCGAATGCCAAGACATGCATCATGGGCGGCTCCACATCTGAATACGGATCAGATCATAGTCATTGGGAATCGACTCGACTTCCTCAAAACAGTCCCCGGGCGGACCCATGCCCCTGACAGGCCCATTTAGACCTGCGTGACCTCCTTGGTCTTCGAGGTCATCAGTTCCTCCAGGATCCCCTCATACTTCTTGGTCAGCTTGTCGATCGCCTCGTGCCCCTTCTTGGCATCATCTTCAGGCAGTTCGCCCGCCTTCTTCTGGTTGTCGATTTTCTGAATCGCCTCGCGTCGGGCATTCCTCAGCACGATCTTCTGCCCCTCAGCCATCTTCTTGATCTGCGCCGCGATCTGCTGGCGGCGCTCCCCGGAGAGCGCCGGAACCGGCAGGCGGATGACCTTTCCGTCGGACTGCGGGTTGATGCCCAGGTCCGCCTCTTGCAGGGCGCGCTCGATGTCTTTCAAAGTTGTCGGGTCGAAGGGCTTCACCAGGATCATGCTGGCGTCGGGCGTGGTGATGGTCGCCAGGCCCTTTAGGTCCATGGGCGCGTCGCCATACGCGGGCACCTTCACTTTTAGATGGTCCACCAAGCCGGGCGACGCACGTCCCGTGCGCACTCCGCGAAACTCCTCCTTCAGGAATTTCACTGCCCGTTCCATCGACTCCTCGGCCTCGAACTCGATCTCGTCAATCGGCATGAACAAGTCCTCCAGGGCTCCGGCGGCGGTATCTTACCGATAACCGCCGGTGAGTGTGACGGCGCCAGCCGGTTCGGATGGAGCCCGGCCGCCCTCGGCCAGATTCGATGGGCCACAACCGCCCTGGCGTTGACCATTCGTCCTCGGCAAAGCAAAATCGCCTCGTGCAAGCCGGCCAAGCGGCCCCGCCTGCTCCAAATGGAGGTTTCCCTATGAACCAGCGCCGTCACCCGTGGGCCACGTCGACTATCGCCTTCTTCATCGCTCTTTTGGCGGCAGCGCCCGCCGCCCCAGCCCAGGACGACGTCGTCACCTTGAAGGTCCAGGGCCAGGGCATCGATCGCGACGCCGCCGTCAAGGACGCCCTGCGCAAGGCCGTCGAACAGGGCGGCAAGAACGAAATCGCCGCCAAGTCACAGTCCCGCGACTTCGCCCTGGAGTACGACATCGTCCTGGCCCGCGCTTCGGGCCTGGTCAAGGACTACAAGGTCCTCGACGAGCGGTCCAGCCAGGGCGTCGTGACCGTCGACGTCGAGGCCGTCGTGAGCAAGCAGCTCATCGACGCCACCTGGGGTGAGGTGACGATCCTGTTAAAGCAGCTCGGTCGGCCGAAGATCATGGTCATCTTCACCGAGATCATCCACGACCTCGATCGGCCCGACCCCAGCCGGGAGATCGTCCAGAAAGACAGCATCCTGGGGACGGTGATCGAGCGGAAGCTGCTCAAGCTCGGCTTCAAGCTGGTCAACCCCGGCCAGATGAAGGAGATTGATCGCAAAAAGGCTGAAGTCGCCGCGATGGAGGACGATACCGCGGCCCTCAAGGCCCTGGCCTCGTCCTACGGCGCGCAGGTCTATATCAAGGGCGTTTCGCGGGCCAGCGGACCCCAGCACACCAGCGCCGCCGGGATCGACCTGAACATGTGGGAAACCGACGTGACCATCCAGGGCTTCTGGACCGAGACCGCCGACTCCATCTTCTCCAACACCATGACCGGCGTGCGCGGCGGCTCGCGCGTGGCTGGGCCGGTCGGCGGACGGCAGGCATTGGAAAAGACCGGCGCAAAGCTCGCCGAGGCGAGCGTCTACGACCTGTTGGAGGCCTGGACGCGGGGCACGGCCGGCGGCGTCGGAGACGTGATCGTCGAGGTCCACGACGTGGCCGACATCAAGCAGGGGTTGATCATCAAGAAGGCCCTGGCGGAAATAGCCGGCGTCGAAGAGGTGATCAAGGACGGAGCCAAGGGGGTGGTCAAGTACACGGTTCAGACCAATCTAAATGCCGAGGCGCTGTTGGAGTACCTGATCGAGGTGAAGTTCGAGGGTTTCGCGCTGGACTTCGAGGACCAAAAGCTCAAGACCATCGTCTGCCGGGTGAAATAACGCCCGAGTTGCGGGCTACGCGAGGAGCCGCGGGCTTCAGCCCGCGCGGCCGTTCCCCCGAGCCGCACCGCCGCCGACTCCGCGAGCCGCCTTCTGAGAAGGCGGCGAACGTTCCACACCAACCATCGCCCTTTTCTCCCGAATTACGTCCACCGCTGACACAGTCGGCAGCTCGCGGCGCTGCTGCGCGATTCAAATTCCCGCGCAGTATGTCATCGCCCATACGGCCGGAAAGACCCGGTCGGTCTGGTCGCGACAGGCGACGTGTTCACGCCCATGGAGCGGCCGAAAGGCAGCGGCTCGGCGCGGTAATGGCCGGGGAGATAGCCGGTCGAGGTGTGCTCCGGGCGCGTGTAACTCCCGTCCCCGCGATAGTGGCCGGGCACGTAACCGCCGGAGGTGTGGCGGCCCGGGGTGTAGTTGTCGATCCGACCGTAATGGCCCTCGAGGTATCCGGTCGGCGTGTGCTCCGGTCGGACGTAATAGTATTGCGGATAGACCGGCCCGACGGGTGGAGGTTTTTGCGGCCCGGACAGCGACTCTAAGAATGGGATGGCCGGCGGCACGTCGCGCGAGGCGGCGAATTGACGGCCAATCGACATTTGATCCGGCATTGCCGACGGGTTGGTAATCAGGGGTCCCGGCGCCTGCGGTGGGTGCAGGCCGATCGGCGGCCGTGGCGCGATCGACGAATGCGACGGCATGGTCCGCGTCCGCGCGCACCCGGTGCAAAAGAGAACTGGCAGGCATAAGGCGATGGCTGCGACTCGGATCATGCTCGGCCCTCCATTCTAGCCATGAATGGCGGACAACGCCTATAGAGCTGTTTCAAATCAAAGTCGAGCCGCGGCCTTCAGGCCGCGCGGCCGTTCGTAAACCAGGTACTGAAACTGCCCTTAAACGCTCGACGCGACACACGCGTGGCCGCGCTACTGCTTCGTCCATTCGTCGAGCCAGGCGAGCACCGTCTCGTGCCAGAGGATGCTATTGGCCGGCTTCAGGACCCAGTGGTTCTCGTCCGGGAAGTGCAGCAGCTTGCTGGGGATGCCCCGGCGCTGGCAGGCGGTGAAGCTGGCAAGCCCCTGCGTGTCGACGACGCGAAAGTCCAATGCCCCGTGGATCACCAGCATCGGCGTCTTCCACTGAGCGACGTGGTTGAGCGGATTGTGCTCCTCGTAGCCTTCGGGATTGTCCCAGGGGGTGCCCTCGTGGTCCCACTCCGGAAACCACAGTTCCTCGGTGTCGAAGTAGGCCATTCGCTCGCACAGGTTCCCGTCGTGCGAGACCAGGCATCGGAATCGGTCGGGCCACATGCCGGCGATCCAGTTGATCATGTAGCCGCCGAACGAGGCCCCCAGCGCCGCCACGCGATCGCGCGACATCCAGGTATACCGCTGGAGCGCCGCTTCCAATCCCTTTTGCAAATCCTCCAACGGCTTTCCCCCCCAGTCCCCGCGGATCGAGTCGCAAAACGCCTGCCCGTAGCCCGTCGAACCGTGAAAGTCGATCATCACTGCCGCGTAGCCGGCCCCCGCGTAGGCCTGCGGATTCCAACGATAGTGAAAATCGTTCCCGAAGGAGCCTTGCGGCCCGCCGTGAATCAAGAACGCGACGGGGTAGCGTTGGCCGTCATCGAAATCGACCGGCTTGACCACGTAGCCGTACACCTTCTCGCCGCCCGATCCATCGAAGGAGAACTGCTCCGGCTCGCCCATCCGCACCGCGGCGATCTTCTCCGCGTTGATGTGGGTGATGGCCTTGGCGTCCGTGCCGTCGGGCTTGATCGAGTACAACTCCTGCGGCGAGCGCAGGTGGTGCAATCCATAGACCAACCGCTCGCCCGCCGGCTGCGGCGAGACCGCGGTCCCCTCCCAAACCAGCACGCGGTCTTTGCCGTCGGCCGCGTCGATCGCGAAGATCGAAACCTGACCGACGTTCTGGGCCGTGGCATAGATCGTCCGTCCGTCGGCCGACCAGACGATGCTGCCGGCCGAGCGATCCCACATTTGGGTCAGCGGTCGCGGCTCTCCCCCGGGCCAATCCATCTGCATGATTCTCAGCCGGTCCGCCTCATAGCCCGGCCTTTCCATGGCCAGGTAGGCCAGCGTCTTGCCATCCGGCGAGAAAACCGGCGACGTGTCTATGGCCCTGTTAGAGTCGGTCAGGCAGCGCGGCGCGCTCGATCCGTCGATTGGGGCGACGAACAGGTCCAGATCGGTCGACCAGGCCTCCTCGCGTCCGACGTCGCGGGCGGTGAAGACGATCGACTCGCTGTCGGGAGCGAAGGCAATCTCTTCCGGGCCGCCAAAGGGCTTTGAGGGAGCGTCGGCATCCATCTTCAACGTGACGTCAACCGCCTGGCCCCCGGAGCGCTTCCGGACGAACAAGTGTGAGCGTCGCCCGTCCTTCCAGGCGTCCCAGTGGCGCACGAAGAGCCGATCATGGATGCGGCCGGTGGCCTTGCGGCCTTCGATCTCCTTGAGCTTGTCCTGGGTCTCCTTCGGCGTCGAGCCCGGGAAGACCTCCATGGTGTATGCGATGTGGGAGCCGTCGGGCGACACGACGAGATTGCTCACGTCGAACGGCTCGTCGGTAAGCTTGGCGGCCTCTCCGCCGTCGACGGCGATCCGCCAGACCTGCTGCGAGCCGGACCGCGCCGATAGAAAAAGGATGGTCTTGCCATCGGGCAGCCATCTGGGATTCGAGTCGGCATCGGGATGGGCGGTGAGGCGCCTTGGCTCGCCACCTTCCACCTCCACCAGCCAGATGTCGGTCCGGCCCTTGTTGGCCTCCAGGTCGGTCGACCGCAGGACGAAGGCGATGTGCCTGCCGTCGGGCGAGACTTGGTGATCGGAAATGCGATCCATGGCCATCATGTCGTGGACGCTGAACGGGTGCGACTCTCCCGGCGGCGACTCATGGGGAGGCGAGTCCTGGGCCGACGAGATCGGCGCCCACCACGTCAAGGCCAGACCCATCAAGATTCCGCGCATTTCATCGCTCCTTGCAGCGCAACGTCCGGGATGAAGGTTACGAGCCGGGCATTCTACTCGCTCATTGTCGCCGGTCACGCCGACTTGTAGACTTTGTTCGAGACCTCGGCGAAGAAAGGCCCTGTGAGCAATTCGAGGCGACTGCGGCGGATCATCACGGCTTGGAGCACCAACGCCGCCTGCGCCGCCGCACCGATCCTGCCTTCCGCGGCATCGAGCTTTCTGCGTCGCGCCGTCGCATGGGGCGGTCCCTACTTGCCGGTCCTTGCCCGACAGGTGGCGCGCAACATGCGCGCCGCGGGCGTCCACCGGCCCGAGGCCGCCAAGGCCTATTTCGCCCAGATGGGTCTGCACCTGGCCAACGGGCTTCGGGTCCTCGGCAACGTCGAACGACCGGAAGTCGTCGTTGATTTGGCACGCCGGCAGATCCGACTCGACCCGTCGATCGAAGTGATACGCCGGCACGTCGCCTCCGGCCGCGGCTTGATCCTGGCCCCGGCCCACACGGCGAACTACCTGCTGACCTTAGCCCGGCTCGGCCACGATTTGCCCATCACCATCTATCTGCGTTGGTCGGCGGACCGTAGAAAGGTGGAGCGCAAGCGCCGGTGGTGTCAGGCGGCGGGGATCCGCGTGGTGCTCGAGCCGCCCAACGCCGCCAACCCCACCAGCCGCGCCGCCGCTTGCGTGGACATCGTCCGTGCCGGCGGCGTATTGGCCATGACGCCGGACATCGCCCAAAAGTCCGACGGCGGCGTCGCGGTCAGTTTCCTCGATGGCGAAATCTTCCTTCCTACCGGCCCGGCCTCGATCGCCATGCTCGCCGAGGCCCCGCTCGCGCCGCTCTTCGGCCGGATCGACGGCGACGCGCAGATGCTCTATGCCAGGCCGCCGATCGCTATTCCGGCATTGTCCCGCGCCGAGGGCGGACGCCAGACAGCCGTTGCCCGGGCCATGCAGGAATGGACCGACGGCTTCGTCGAGTTCCTGCGCGCCAGTCCCGAGGCGTGGTACCTATGGGGCGACAACCGCTGGACGAGGGTTTTTTCGCGCGACTCCCGCTATTGGCGCGAGGCTTCCGTGGCAGCGCCGGCATCCGCGCCGCAGATTCCCGTTGCGGAGGGATTGGCATGACCGCGCTACTCCTATTGGTGTGCGTGCCGATCGCAATGTGGCTGGTCCAGTCCATCCTGCTTCGGCGGCATGGCCTGCCAATCCGTTGGCGGCTGGACGCCGGCAACGCCCCAAGCGCGGTCCGCGTGGCGGGTCGATGGACGACTCAGTGCGCTTTGGTGGCGGTCATCCTGGTCTATCCGGCTATCCTGGGCCAAACGCCGCTCGCCTATTACGCCGGGCTTCTACCGCGGACGAGAAGCGTCCTACATTTCCTCGATGGCGCGGCCGCGGCAATGCTCTTTCTCTGCGCCCTCTATGGCGTCTGGCTGGCGACCGGACTGCTACAGATCGACATCCATCATTCACGGCGCAAGTGGATCCGAAGGCTGGCGATGCTGCTACCGACCGCAGTGTTCGGGGCGGGGATTGAGGAGCTGCTCTTTCGCGGGGTCGTTCTGGCCGATCTGCTTCGATCCGAGTTCTTCCCGCCGTGGCTGGCGATCGGCTTCGGCGCGCTGGTCTTCGCCGCCGCCCATTACGTGCGCCCCGTCAAGCGGCGATGGACATTTCCCGGACACCTTTGTCTCGGCCTGCTCTTGTGCGTCGCGTTCAGGCGCACCGGATCATTGTGGCTGCCGATGGGCTTGCACGCCGGCGGCATCCTCATGATCATGGGCGCGCGGCCCTTCGTGCGCTATCGGGGGCCGGCATGGATCACCGGCGCGAGCATTTTCCCCTTCGCCGGCCTTGTCGGGATTCTCGCCCTCGGCGTGCTGGCCGCCTTCGTGTCGCATCGCTACGGAACGCCTTAACCCATGACGAGAGGAGCAGACCAGCGACCGATCCGCTCCGCGATTCGCATGGCCTCAGGTCCCGAGCAAGATGAGGCCATCTCGAAATACCTGACGGAAAACGCTTCGATAGGATTCGAAAGGTTTCTTCCCAAGGATGATGACGAGCTGAACGCCGCCCTCTGTGCCGGCAAGTACGAGCGCGCCGTCTTCGGCGATCTCGACGCGCTGATGTCCGCGGTATGGAAGGGGCAGGCCGAATGGGATCGCTGGAAGGCCGCCGGCGTGCAGATCGAGTTGATCCAGCCTCCGGTCGAGGCCCCGACGGCATGGCCCGCCGTCGTCGAGGCCGTCTATCGTAGCCTCGCAGGATGGCGTGCGCGGCAGCGCCGGCGGCAGATCATCGCCGGGTTCATTCTGAGCGTTCTGGCGATTGCCGCGGTGGCGGCTCTGTTCTGGTCGGTTCCGCCGCCGAGGTAACGGCGCCCGTCAATCCCGCAGGCCCCAGCAGGCCGACCACCTTCGCCGCCGCGAACTCGGCGAACGCTTTGGCTCCGCTATCGCTGAAGTGAACGGAATCTGCAAAGTCCTCGGACCGCGAAGGCAATTCCGCCGACTGGTCAATGAGCCCCGCCCCGAATCGCGACGCCGCTTCACGGATCATCGCGTTTGCTTCCCCGTAGCCTCGATAGTGGCCGGCCAAGCTCAGGGCCGGATGGTCCATGAGGTCCGACCGCGCCAGACGCTCCTGATCTTCCAGCGGCTGGTCGGGCCGATACGCCGCGCGCACCGTGACCAGCGCCAGCCGAATGCCGTGGCTCTGGCAGATGCCGGCCAGCGTCGTCAAGTTCCGCTCGAACGCGGCCATCCCTGTCGGCTCGGGCTCGTCCTGTCGCGGAAGCGGCTCGCCTGCCCAATTCCCATACCGCGCCTGACGAAAGTAGAGCATCCTGCTGAAAATCTCGTTATACAACTCGCTTTGGCTGAGCCAGTCGCGCCATGCCGGTGTTTGCGCGGGCGGCGCGCTGATTGCCAAATGGCAACGGCCGGCCTGGTGGTCCGTGTGATCGGCGAAGGCGACGTCATTGACGCCCGGATAGCAGATTACCACGTCCGGGCCGATGTCCAGGGTCCGCAGGGCCAAGTCGATAAGGGTTCGCGGCATGGCATAGCCGTTGGTGCCGCCATTGATCACCTCGACGTCGTTTCGGTCGTGGACTTCGCGCAGCACTCGTTCCAATTGGGCCGGCCAGGACTTCGCATCGTCCGTGACTTTGACGTCAAAGGTGGTCGAGCCGCCGATGCAGACGACGCGGACGCGACCCGGCGTCTTTTGCGATGGAAACTCCGGACCACGATAGCCGAGTGAGTTGATGTTGATCGACCGGCCTTTGGAAATGATTTCCGCCCCAGGCCGCAGCATGTGGCCCAGCCACGCGTGGGGCACGTACATCCGGGTATTGACCGCCGCCGACTCGGGATCGTTGACGGTCCACCGGCCCAGCCGAAGCCGGTTCATCACTCGCACGCCGGCCTCGGCGCACGCCAGCGTGAGTAGCGCCAACAGGGCGGCGGATAGCAGCCTTCGCGACCATCTCGACCGCCGTGCGACTGGATCGGACACGTTGGAACGCCTCCGAGGCGGGAAGACTCCGCGCTGCGTGGCCAAACCGACTCGGCCGCGCATGGCCTCGGTGGATTCATCGGCAACGTTCGCGGCGATTCCCCAGCCGCTATGGGCTATTCGGCTGCTGCAACGCCGTAAGGGCATCGAGCCGACGGCGGGCCTCGGCATGTTTGGGCCGCACGCGCAGGACCTCGCGATAAGCGGCGATGGCCTCATCGCTCCTGCCGAGCGCGACGAGAGCGTAGGCCAGGTTCATCCTCACCTGGATATTGCGCGGCTGAGATTGCGCCAACTTGCGGAATTCAGCGGCGGCCTCCTCGTGCTTTCCCAGTTTGGAGAGCGCCAGGCCCAGGTTGCCCCTGGCGATGTGATGCTGGGGCCGATCCCGCAGGACGGCGCGCAGTTCCGACACCGCCTCGTCGAGCTTGCCTTCTTCGATATACGCCGCGCCGAGGTTGGTCCGCGCGTCGGCGAAGAGGGGGACCAGTCGCAGCGCCTCCAGCCAATGCTCCACCGCCTCGGCGGACTTGCCCCGCTCGTCGAGGGCCAATGCGAGATTGTTGTGAGCCATCGCGAAGTCGGGGGCCAGATCGAGCGCCTCGCGGTATTGAATAATCGCTTCGTCGGTTCGGCCCTTCCGCGCCAGGGCCGCCCCCAGGTCATTGCGGATTTTCTCATTGCGCGGCTGGAACTCGGCGGCCTTGCGGTACTCGTCAATGGCATCGTCGAGTCTTCCGGCCCCGGCAAGGTGCTGTCCGTAGCTCCAATGCGGCTGCGCCGCCGTCGGGGCGAATGCGATCATCCGGCGATGAAGCGAATCCGTGGTCTGCCAATGGTCGAGGTAGAGCCGTGTGCACACTGCCTCCGCGACAGCCACGGCGAGGATGACGGCCACGGCCGCCGCACGCCTGCGCCGATCCGACGCAGGGTTCGACGAAGACTCCCAGAGCCGAGCCAGCAGCCACGTGATCGACAACGCGAACCCGATCAACGGCAAGTAGGCGTGCCGATCTGCCGCGATGACGGCGTGAATGCCGACGATGCCCAACGCCGGAAAGATGGCCACGAAGAAAAAAAGCCAGCCGACGACGAGGGCCTTTGTCCAGCGCAGCGATGCCAACAGCACGGCAGCGAGGAGCGCCGTGCCGATCAATCCCGCGACGACCGCCGGCTGCGAGGCATCGAACGGCCGCGGGAAGGCATAAAAGCTGGACAGACCCGAGGGCCAAAAGACCTTCGACAGGTAGAAGACCACGTTGTGACATATGACCAGCGGCACGTGCAGCGGTGAATCAGCGCCAGGCAGGGTCGCGATGGCGGTCCGAGCCTGGGAGATGTAGGTGATGATTGCCGAGACGGCGGCGATGAGGAATAGCGGGCTCTTTTCGAACACGCTGCGCCAACTCAGTCGCCCCAGGGGCCACCCGTCCAGAAGCAACATGAGGACCGGCAAGAGGACGGCCGAGGGCTTCGACAGCAGCGAGCCGGCCATCAAGGCGGCGCATCCGATGAAACTGCCGTAGCTCGGACAACGCGCGTAACGGACATAGAGGATCAAGGACCAGATCGCGAAAAGCGCCGACAGCGGAGTCTTCCGCTCCGATACCCAAGGGATCGCCTCAACCATGAGCGGGTGGAGACCGTAGAGCGCAGCCGCCAGCGCCGCCGGCCCAATACGCCCGAACAACAGATACAGGAATATCACCAGGCTGGCGCCGTTGAGGGCGTGCAGGAGGAGGCTCGTGCGGTGGAAGGGGCGAAGATTGTCCGCCCGCCCGCCCATCGCATAGTCCAGCATCAATGAAACCATGGAGAGCGGCTGGTAGTACCCACGGACGGTTGAGGGCTCCAGCACCTCGGAGAAGAATCGACCGACGGAGTCCCAACTCGGATGCTGTACGAGTCGGTTCTCCAGGAGATACTCCTTGTCGTCCATGGTCCGCGCCGAGGCGGAACAGGCCGTCCAGTGCGCGATAGCGGTTGCCGCCGCGACGCCACAACATGCCAACGCCAAGGCCCATGTCCGACTCCCGGCTTGGGTCGGCGCCCGGCGCTGACGCGTTTTCTGCTTACGCCCCATTTTTCCCATTCTGCCTATGCCGCGTTTTCAATCGTCTCTGCCGAGCGGGTAATGCGATGCGCATCATCCCGCATCCGAAATCCTCCAGCACCCCGTCTGACGACGATGGGACGCTCCAAATCGCGAGATTTCAAGACATGGTCCCCGATATCCGAAATGGATGCCAGGTTTTTCGCGGACGGCGCTCCACCCGGGCCCACCTCCGCGCCTACACTAGAGAGTCCTCGCCAAAATGCCTCGACCGCCGGTCGCGTGTCTAACGGGAGAACATCGGACATGCATCGCACCATCCCCCTCATTGCAAACTTGATACTCCTCGCCGTTGTTTCATCGACGACCCCGCAAGCCTTGGCCGAAGCGCCGCCGGATTCCCTCACCTTGGAATCGACGTCCTGCGCCGCCGGACCCGGCGACACGCTCCAGGTGGAGCTATGGCTGCGCAATCCGCAGCAGCCTATCTCCGGGTTCCAGGCCTTCGTCCAATTCGATCCCGCGGCTTTGACCTATCTCGGAATCGCAAGCTGCTACACCAAGTGCACAGGAGCGACCGACCCGCCCTGCGGGAACGGACCCTTTCAGCTCTACTTCCCCGCGGACGTGTCCAATGCCGGCAACTTCTCCGGGGCCCAGCCGGGAGAGCTCAACATCAGCGGGAGCACAGGCTTCACCGGCCCCTGCGCTGCACCGGCCTCCGCCGACGCCCGAATCGCCATTCTGTCCTTTCAGGTCAACGCCGGGCTTCAATGCGCAACCACCTCGGTTGACTTCCGTGACTGGGGGGCGTTGTCATCGGAATTGAGCGATCAGGGAATCCCCGTCCCGACGAGCCTCGTGGCCACCGGCGAGTTGACGCTTGACGGCGCGCCCCCGCAGATCGCCTGCCCCGAGGACGTCACCGTGTCCTGCCAGGCCTTCCCGGACATCGGGGAGACCGGCATGGCTGGAGCCATCGACGACTGCGGCGAACCCGCGCTGGAGTTCAGCGATTCCATAGCCATGGGCGAGGGCGACCCCGAGCTGATCGTGACCCGCACCTGGACCGCGACCGACGCCTGCGGCCACACGACTCAGTGCGTCCAGACCATCACGGTCACCCCCTCACTGGGAGACGGTGACGTGAACGGCGATGGCTTTGTCGATGGGCTCGACGTGCAGCCGATGATCGAGTTGATGATCGAGGGTGGCACGCCGGGACCGGCGTTCTGCGCCGCGGACATGAACGCCGACCTCCAGATAAACGATGCCGACGCGGGATTGCTGGTCAGCGCCCTGCTGGCCGGCTAGTTCGACCAGCGCCCGACGACGCGCCTGATCCGTCTAGAGAGCCGACGGCGCGAGCCGTCGGAACACCGTCGCCCCGTTCGCCGCCAGACCATGTGTCAAGCCGGCGAACGCCCCTTACACACCATCGCCCTTTTTTCCCGAATCCCGCCTCACCGCCGACACAGTTGGCGGCTCGAAACGCGCGAATCGGCGGCTTGAAACGCGCGCCATTTCGCTCCAGAGTCGGGGGGCCGCCTGTGGTGGATGCCCTATCGAATCCGGCCTTCGGCGAACCAGTCAATTCGGGGAGTGCGGGCGTCCCGCCCGCCCGGCCAGCGCTCCATCGCCAGCTTTTCGATGAGAGCGTCCTCAACAACGTTGAGCATGGCCTCGAAGCCGGGATGTTTCTTGCTGAAGCGTTTGACCTGCCGGAAATCCGAGAATTCCACATGGGCCATCTCGTAATCGAGATAGCCGACCATCATTCGTTCCAGGTTCGGCTCCAATGGTTCGGGCAGCGAAGGCAGGACGATCGTCTTGCCATCGGTGTAGGCCTGGTCGCCCTGGCAAAGGACGGCCACGCCAAACTGCTCGGTGAGTGTTCGTGCCAGCCGTTCCGACCTGGTTTTCAAAGGGGTTGGTACGCATAGACTCTGCTCCTTCGCGATGCGCAAAAGAATAGCCACGCCCGTCGCATCGCAGTTGGCGATCATGGCGTCGTCAAATCGCGTCAACGGAGACGATCCGCTATTCCTCGCGCTTGGGTTGGCGACGAGTTCCGTTTGGCGAATTGAGATTCGTCAAACGACTTGGTACATTGAGAGCTGTTTCTAGCGCTAAGCGTGCTGCCGGTGTCGCCGCGCTCTCTGGAGGGAGGGAACCAATGACTCAGCCGATCGGTCTTACGAGGCACCAAATCATCATTCTCGCGGCGCTGCTCGGTACGGCATCATTTCCAGCAAACGCTGAGTGGTCAGTGATGAGTCTTCACCCCTCCGGACCTCAGTCGTCATGGGCCTATGGCGTGTCCGATGGGCAGCAGGTAGGCACGGCTACGTTGGGCTTTGGGCATGCCAGTTTGTGGACTGGGTCCGCGGCGACATGGTTGGATCTCAATCCAGCAGGCGCGTTGGCGTCCAATGCACGTGAAACAAACGGTAGTCAGCAGGTTGGTTTCGCGTATGTCGATGGCGGAGACCGCGCGAGTCTCTGGTCCGGTTCAGCCGCTTCGTGGATCAATCTGAATCCCGCGGGAGCCGGTCAGTCATGGGCGTTGGGAATTCACGGCGGGCAGCAAGTTGGCACGACAGCCATTGGTGGAACAAATCGCGCGAGCCTATGGACGGGTTCAGCGACCTCTTGGATAGATCTCAGCCCGGCTGGCTCATCTGAGTCGTACGCCTACGGGGTACATGATGGCCAACAAGTCGGAAAGGCCAATCTTGGTGGGAATCAGCACGCCAGCCTATGGACGGGAACTGCGGCATCGTGGCTTGACCTCAACCCGGTCGGGTCACCGGAGTCTTCCGCAGAGGATATTCACAATGGCCAGCAAGCGGGATACGCAGTTGTCGGCGGTAACTATCATGCGAGTCTATGGACTGGCATGGCTAGTTCATGGGTGGACCTTAACCCCGTCGGCGCGACCCAATCGTTCGCCTTGGGAGTTTACGATGGCTTGCAAGTTGGTCGCGTCGACTATGGAAACGGCTGGCGGGCTAGCCTATGGACCGGTTCTCCCGATTCAGTTGTGGACTTGCACCAGTATCTATCGGCGGACTATTCGAAATCCGAAGCCCATGATGTTTGGAGCGATGGGACCTACACCTACGTCGTCGGAGAGGGAGTCAATGATACGCTCGGCCGATATGAAGCGATCATGTGGGTGGTGCCGGAGCCGGCATCGGGGTTGATTCTGGCCGGTGCGGTGTTGCTAATACGGCGCCGAGACATGCATCGTCGCAGAGCGGTACCGGCGTTTAACGCCTAGGGATTATTGATACCGCAATGGCGTGAAGAGGTGCACCCACCGTCTGGTTGGTGGGTGCGCCTTTCCCGTTGACACACAGCTTATTAGCTGCTCTTGGCCAGTGGCCCCACATGATGATCGGACGCCTCGGCGATGACCTTTCGGTCCTCGGGCGGTACCTTGTTGAGGAGGGTAGTCTGCAGGGCGTGCTGAAAGTCGTTTTTTCGTTACAGCATAGCGCACAGCGCCAGCAGGCGCTGAGTCGTTACCGTAGTGGTGAGCTGTTCTTCGGCGTGGGCCTTGCGGAGATCGCCAGCAGGCCTTGATCCATCGCCAGAACGAAGAGGCATTGCGCGACGTGTGCCATGACGAAGCGCCTCGAATGAGGCCCTCGCTGCGCAGAGAACACGGTAATCATAGCACCAGCCGGCGAGGCGGCGCAAGTAGATTCTGGGTTGGCGGGCAGGAATCCCTGCGGCGGGTGCTCCACCGGACCGGCCGAGGGCGGGTGGGCTACACACGGCCGCGCGGGCTGAAGCCCGCGGCTCAATGCCGAAACACGAGGGCCGGGCCGAACTGGTGGACACGGCCTCGGCTCGTTGGACGGCTTTAAAGGGAATGTAAGCAGTTGCTCAGGCCGGGTCGTGGGCAAGCCAGCGCGAGGCGGCCTTGCGGAGCTTGGAGGCCATGTTGGTCCGCTCCCAGGTAAAACCGGGCCCACTGCGGCCGAAGTGGCCGTTGGCGGCGGTCTGGCGATAGATAGGCCGTTTGAGCTTGAGATATTTGATGATCCCCGCGGGGGTCAGGTCGAACTCGTCGCGGACGAGCTTTTCGATTTTTCGTTCGTCGATCCGGGCCGTTCCCTCGGTGTCGATCAGGACGCTGACCGGCTCGGCGACGCCGATGGCATAGGCCAACTGAACCTCGCAGATGTCGGCCAGCCGCGCCGCGACGATGTTCTTGGCGATGTGGCGGGCCATGTAGGTCGCCGAGCGGTCCACCTTCGACGGGTCCTTCCCGCTGAAGGCCCCTCCGCCGTGTGCCCCGCGGCCTCCGTAGCTGTCTACGATGATCTTCCGCCCGGTCAGGCCTGTGTCGCCGTGCGGCCCGCCGATGACGAAACGGCCGGTGGGGTTGATGAGGAACTTGATGCCGCTCGACCAGAGCTTTGGGCACTCGACCATGATGACCGGCTTGATGACCTTGTTGATGATGGCGCTCTTGAAGCGATCGTTGACGTTGCCGTGGCGGTCGAGGAGTTCCGGCAGGGGCTGGTGCTGCGTTGAGATGACGATGGCCCGGAGCTTCACCGGCGTCGAGTTGTGGTATTCGATTGTGACTTGGCTCTTGCTGTCGGGCCGCAGCCAGGGAATCACGCCGTTCTCCCTAAGCGCGGCCATGCGCTCGACCAGCCGATGGGAGAGGTGGATGGGCAGGGGCATAAGGGCCTTGGTCTCGCGGCAGGCGAAGCCGAACATCAGCCCCTGGTCCCCGGCGCCCTGGGCCTTGCCCTTCTTGGCGGTGACGCCCCGGCTGATATCCGCGGACTGGCTGTGGATGGTCCGGATCACGGCGCAGCTCTTGTGGTCGAACTGGCACTCGGGGTCGGTGTAGCCGATGTCGGCGATGGTTTGGCGGATGTCCTGCTCGATGTTGCTCAGGGCCAACTCGGCCTCGCGGTTGTGCACGGTGACCTCACCGGCGACAACGACGAGGCCCGTCGTGACCAGAGTTTCACAGGCCACTCGGGCATTGGGGTCCTTGGCGATGAGGGCATCGAGGACGGTGTCGGAGATTTGGTCGGCGACCTTGTCCGGATGGCCCATGCTGACGGACTCAGAGGTGAAAAGGTGGTTGCCCCGCTCCATTCTGCCGTTCATGCCCACCGCAAACTCCTTCGTGTTACGAGCCGGCTCGATGCCGCCAGGAGGTGGAAAATACCAAGCCTCGAACTATACGAATTCCCACACAGGCATGCAAGCGAGACTGCCTCGCGGGGTGGTCCCAATCATAACCTGCCTGATGCGCAGTTTGAACGGCGGCTGATTATCATCACCTGCGGACGCCGGCTGGACAGACACTCGGACCGGAGACAAAACGACCCTCCAGCCGAAGGCTTTGGTCTCGTCGGTCGCAAAGCGTGTGTTTTTCAGTTACAACGCAAGCCATGTCGAAACGCGTCTGCGTCATCGGGGTCGGCCGCTGGGGGGCCAAACATGCGGCCACGCTCAAAGAACTCGGCTGCCTGGCCGGTGTCGTCGATCACGACGCCGCGGCGTTGAAGAAGGCCCGCGCGGCGCACCCGGCGGCGGCGGCGTATGAGTCGGTGGACGAGGCGCTGGCGGCGGGGTTTGACGCCTTCATCGTGGCGACGCCGGCCCAGACCCATTTCGAGATCGCCCGGCGCATTCTCGAGGGCCGCTTTCACGCACTAGTCGAAAAGCCGCTGGCCATGACCGCGGCCGAGGCCAGAAGCCTGTGCGACCTGGCCGACGCGCAAGGCGTCAACCTGATGGTGGGACACGTGCTCTTGTTTCACCCGGCGATCCGACGCATCCGCGAATTGATGATGGAGGGCAAGACCGGCCGCCTGCAATACCTCTATAGCAACCGCCTCAACCTGGGCACGGTCCGAACCGAGGAGAACATCCTCTGGAGCTTCGCCCCGCACGACATCTCCATCTTCCATCATTTGATCGGCGTGCCGCCGATCGAGGTCATCTCCCGGGGCGGCGCGTTTCTCCAGCCCCACATCCACGACTCCACGCTCACGGTCCTCAAGTATCCGGGCAACGTCAGCGGCCACGTCTTCGTCAGTTGGCTCCACCCGTTCAAGGAGCATCGGCTGGTGGTCATCGGGACCAAGGGGATGCTGGTCTTCGACGACGCCTCCGCCGACAAGCATCTCGTCTTCTATGAAAAGGGCATCGATTGGGTCCAGGGCGAGCCGATCCCGAGGGAGGGGCCGACGGAGGTCATCGAATACGCGCGGGAAGAACCGCTGGCGAACGAGCTGCGCTACTTCATCGACCGACTGGGCCGGGGCAGGCCGGAGCTCGCCGACGGTCGCAGCGCCGTCGAAGTGCTGGAAATCCTCGAGGACGCGACGGGCAGCCTGCTCGCGGGCATGGAGATTCGCCCGCGGAGGCACGGCTCGTCGGGATCGTTCATCCACCCGTCAAGTTTCGTCGACGAGGACGTCGAGATTGGTTCCGGCACCAGGGTCTGGCACTTCTCGCACATCCAGTCCGGGGCTCGCATCGGCGCGAACTGCACCATCGGGCAGAACGTCAACATCGGCAACAACGTCCGCGTCGGCAGCCATGTGAAAATACAAAACAACGTTTCAGTCTATGAGGGGGTGGAGTTGGAGGACTACGTCTTTTGCGGTCCCTCCGCGACCTTCACCAATGTCCTGGACCCGCGCAGTAAATATCCGCAGAAAGGCAGCCATCATTACCGCCGCACGCTGGTTCGCCGCGGGGCGACCATCGGGGCCCACGCGACCATCCTCTGCGGCCATACCATCGGCCGGCACGCCTTCGTCGCGGCCGGGGCGGTGGTCACGGGGGACGTGCAGGACTATGCCCTCGTGGTCGGGGTGCCGGCGCGGCGGAAGGGGTGGATGTGCGAGTGTGGCGGCCGGCTGCCGAATCGCGGCGCACCGCTGGCGTGTCCCCGTTGCGGCATGGGATACGAGACCACGAAGGAGGGGGTATCGCCTGCTTCAACATCTACCCGGAGTCGGCGATCAGGTGGAAAGGCCGCGGCGCGGCAGGGCGGGCGCGTGCAAAAGCGCTGACAGGCCGCTGTCTCGCGGCGGCGAGCTTCGCGCTCGGTGCTCAAGCAGTCAGCGCTCGTCGGCGGCGGGCACATAAGCCAAATCGTGATGGCGGCGTTCGATGATTGGAGTCCCGTCGGGCGGCGCACCCAGTGCGTCTTTGACCGCGGCGGCGATTCCCGCGGCATCAATGCCGCACTCGGCGAGCTGTCCGGCGCGCGAGCCGTGTGCGATGAACCGGTCCGCGGGGATGCCGAGCCGAGTTACGCTTGCCGCCGACAATCCCAGCGACTGCGCGGTCTCCAGGACGGCTGACCCGAAGCCGGCCGAGACCGAATGGTCCTCAACGGTGATGACGGGCTTGGCGGGAGCCATGGCCTCGGCGACCATCTCGGCGTCAATGGGTTTGGCGAAACGGGCATTGACCACACGGACCTCGATCCCGGCGACCGAGAGCAGCTCCGCGGCGTCGAGCGCCGCCCGACACGTTGCGCCATAGGCCAGTATCGTGGCATCCGATCCCTCTCTCAGGCGGATCGACTTGCCCAACTCGAAAGGCGGGGGCGGCTGATCGAAGAGCGGCTCCGGGACGCTGGCCCGCGGGTAGCGAATCGCTACCGGGGTGTCGAGCGTAAGCCCCAGGGCCATCGCGGTGGAGATCTCCGGTCCGTCGCCGGGAGCCATCAGGACCATGTTAGGCATGCCGCGGAGGTAAGCGATGTCGAGGAATCCGTGATGGACTGGGCCGTCTCCGCCGACCAAGCCGGCGCGATCGAGGCAGAACATCACGGGCAGCCCCTGGAGTACGACCTCCTGAAAGACCTGGTCGAAGGCCCGCTGGAGGAAGGTGGAATAGATGGCCACGACCGGGCGGATGCCGGCCTTGCACATTCCGGCGGCGATGTCCACGGTGGCGCTTTCGGCGATTCCGCCGTCGAGGCACCGCTCGGGGAAGACCTCCTGAAACTTATTGAGGCCGGTGCCGTCGGGCATGGCCGCGGTCATGGCGAAGACTCTCCTGTCGCGACGGGCCAGCTCGGTGAGGGCCTCGGCGAAGGCGCCGGTGTAGCTCTGCTCGCCTTTTTCGATCTCCACGCGGCAGCCCTCGACCTTGAAGGGCTTTGGGCTGTGGAACTTGGTGGGCTCGGCGGTGGCCCACTCCGCTCCCTTGCCCTTTTGGGTGTGGACGTGAAGCAGGACCGGGTGGTTGACGTCTCGCAGGAGCTGCAACAACTCGATGAGATGGTCGATGTCGTGACCGTCGGTCGGGCCCACATAGACGAAACCAAGCTGCTCGAAGATCTGGTGGGGGGAGAGCGTGGCCTTGAGGCCTTCCTTGAGATGGCCCAGGGCTTCGAAGGCGGGCTTGCCGATCAGCGGGACCTGGGGGAGGTAACGTTTGACGCCGCGTTTTAATTCTTCATAGACCGGGCTGACGCGGAACTTGGCCAGGTATTCGGCCATGCCGCCCTGGGTGGGGGCGATGCCCATGGAGTTGTCGTTGAGCACGACGAGGAGTTGGCGCCGCAAGGTGCCGGCCTGGTTGAGACCCTCGAAGGCGACGCCGTTGAAGATGCTGGCGTCGCCGACGACGGCCACGGCGCGGCGGTCGTCTCCAAGGAGGGATGAGCCTCGGGCCAGCCCCACGGCGGTGGGGACGGCCGTGCCGGCGTGGCCGACGTTGAACAGGTCAAACTCGCTCTCCTCAATGTTTGGAAAGCCGCTGATGCCGCCGGCCTTGCGGAGGGTGTCGAAACGCGGGTTTCGGCCGGTCAGCAGCTTGTGGACGTAGGCCTGATGGCCGACGTCCCAGAGGAGACGGTCGTGGCGGAAATCGAAGACGTGGTGCAGGGCGATGGTCAGTTCGACGACGCCGAGGTTGCTGGCCAAGTGGCCGCCGTTCCTGCCGACAACCTCGATGATGCGCTCGCGAATCTCCTGCGCGAGCGTGAGCAGTTGGTCGCGCGACAGAGGTCGCAGATCGGCCGGTTCGTTGATCTGGTTCAGCAAGCTGGACATGTGATCCTCACAAAGGCGCGGATTCGCCCGGCGATCCATCGCCGAGTCGCAGACTCATCGCCGAAAACGCGCCGCGATTCAAGGCTCGATCCAAGGAGGATAAGCTCCATCGACGATCGAAGCATAGGCTCCGGCATCGTCAAAACTCCCTCTGGACCAAGAACTCCGCCCAGTCGAATAGCGATCGGCGGCACGGGGAATCGGGAAGCTCGCCTAGGTATGAAAGGGCCTCTTGCGTCATGTGCCTGGCCAGATCGGCGGTGCGCTGAATGCCGCCGAGGGCGACCAAGAGATCGACGGCCTCCGCGAACTCCTCCTGGTCGGCGTCGCGCTTGCCGAGCAGCGAATCCAGCCGCCGCCGCTGGGCCGCATCAGCATCTTGGTACGCATAGTAGGCAATGGTGGTTCGCTTGCCCTCGCGGATATCAGACCCGATGGGCTTTCCCAGTCGGTCTCCGCTTCCGACGATTCCCAGAATATCGTCCTGGAGTTGGAAGGCGGTGCCGCAGCGCTTGGCGAAGTGTCCCATGGCCGCTATCCACGGATGGTCCCAGTCGAGTCGCCCGAGGCCAATGGACGCGCCGGCGACGGCGGCGAACTCGTATAGCGCGCCGGTCTTCAGATAGAGCATCTCGAGAATGTCGCCGCGATCGAGCGCCTTCAAGTCGCGCTGGGTGAATTGCACGTCCAGAATCTGGCCTTCGATCAGTCGATTGATGACCACGGACTCCAGGTGCTGTACGACGGCCAGGGCGACCGGGGCCAGATCCGGCCGAAGCACGCCCGTTTCCAGAAACGACCAGATCGACCAGGCGTGTTGGCTGTCGCCGGCGAGGATGGACATGTCGCGGCCGAATTTCGCCGCCCAGCCGGGGTCGCGTCCGTCGTGGCGAGCCGCCTGCTCCGCGAAATATTCGTGGACGGTCGGTCCCCCGCGCCGCTGCGAGTCGTTGTCGATCAGGTCGTCGTGGACAAGGGTCCAGGTGTGAAAGAGTTCCACGCCCGCGGCGGCAGGCAATGCAATGGCCTCGTCAGCCCCAACGGCACCACAGGCCAGCAGGAGCACCACCGGTCGAAGCCGCTTCGACGGCCGCTCGAGGTAGGAATACACTCCGGTGGATAGGTCGGGATGGCCGAACCAACCGCGAAAGCGAGGATCGCGGAGATAGGTGGTGACTTGCGCTTCCCGCTCGCGGACCGCCTCCAGAAAGCTCGTTTCCATCACCTTCTGCGACATGGACGGTCGGTCTTGCTCCGCAGGTCCCCCGGCCGAGGACCGCCTATTACGCGCGGGTGGACGATCGCACATGGTAACGCGCCGCCGCGGGAGGTGGTATGGGTCCTCAGCCGGCTGCAACTTTCAAAAAGATTGTCGATTCTGATTGGGCGGCGCTCGCAGGCCGCGGTTTCTAATGAGTTAGCCCGCCGGCGACCTCAGCCCCATCGGGCCCGGCGGCGTGCAGTTGCTGAATCTTCAACTCGGCGGCGGTCAGGACCGAGCGGCAGCGCTTGATGAGGGCCATTCCCTCCTCGAACTGCTGGATGGAATCCTCCAGGCCGACCTTGCCCTGCTCGATGGCCTGGACAATGGCCTCTAGGCGCTTCATCGAGTCTTCGAAGGTCGGTTCGGTCTTGTCGGCCATGATTCACGACGCCTGCCAGTCGGGCGGAAGATTGTAGCCGAAGAGCACGTGAGGTGAAGGATCGCCCCAGGCGGGGGCCCAATCTCCATCGGTCGGCCCGGTCTCGATCCCAGCGATCAGGCAGTCGGTACCTGCCGCTCCGACTCAACGACCTGGCTGTTGATTTTGCCGCCTGCGGTTTCGGTGGCCAGGCGCAGGCCGGGGTGGACGTGCGACGGATCGGTGACAATTCGCCGAGTGTCGGAAACCCGGGTGATCGAGAAGCCGCGGCTCAAGACCTGCTGATGGCCGCACGAGGCGAGTCGGGCCTCCAAGGCGTCGATCTCGCGCCGGCCGGTACGGAGCGTCACGCCGCCGGCAAGCCGCAGGCGATCGGCCAGGTGCCGCACGCCGCCGAGTTGGCGTTCGATCCGGCCCACGGGCGAGGCGTGTTCGAGCCGTAGCTCCATGCGCGCCAAACGCCGCTCGGCGCGAAGAGCGAATCGGCCCTGAGCGGCGCGGAGCATGTCGGCGGCCAGGGCCAGCTTCTCGCGGCGCTTCGCGAGCTGGACTTCGGGGCCGACGTGCGTAAGCCGCAGCTCGAGGTCGTGCAGGCGGCGGCGGCGGACGCTTAACATCCTTGCGGCGGCGAGGCGGAGCCGCCCCATGACCTCGTCCACCTGCTGCTGACGACGACCGATCTGGCCGGCCGGATCGCGCAGCCACTCGCAGCGCTCGGCGACCCTCAACCGCGACCTGGCGGCGTCGAGCGCCACCCGAACGGCGCGGCTCAGCCGATGCGCTTCCGAATCGAGCGCCGCCAGCACGTCGGCCAATTGCGGAACCACCAGTTCGGCCGCGGCGGTCGGCGTGGCGGCGCGGAGGTCGGCCACGAAGTCCGCGATGGTGAAATCCGTCTCGTGGCCGACGGCGCTGACCACCGGGATCGCGCTGCCGAAGATCGCCCGAGCAAGGCCCTCCTCATTAAAGGCCCACAAGTCCTCGAGCGAACCGCCGCCGCGCCCGACGATCATCACGTCGATTCCCCCGAGGCGGTCGGACGCCTGATTGATTCCGCGGATGGCATCGGCGATCTCCTCGGCGGCGCCCTGGCCCTGGACCTTCACCGGAAAGACGAACACGCTGACGCAGGGAAACCGGCGCTGGATGGTCTGGAGAATGTCGCTGATCGCCGCACCGGTCGTGCTGGTGACGACGGCGATCCGTCGAGGCATCAGCGGAATCTTCCGCTTGCGGGCGGCATCGAAGAGCCCCTCCTTCTGGAGGCGATCCTTGAGCTGGCGAAAAGCCAATTCCAGGGCGCCGATGCCGCGGGGCTCCATGCGCTTGACGTAGAACTGGTATTGCCCGCGAGGCTCGTAGACGTCGACCTCGCCGGAGGCGATCACCTCCAGTCCGTCGGTGAGCTTGAACTTCAGGCTTGCCGCAGCTGAGCGCCACATCACGCAGCGGATTTCGCTCTGCTCGTCCTTGAGGGTGTAGTAAAGATGGCCGCCGGCCGGTTGGGAAACGTTCGAGAGCTGGCCGACGACGCGCACCTGCCTGGGAATCGCGCCGCGAATCGCATCGCGGACCATGGTCGTCAGGGCTGAAACGGTGAGCAACGTCGGACCGGCCTCCTGGGCGCCTTGGCTCGACGAGGCCGCGGGGAGGCCGCCGGCGAACAGCAGGCCCTCATCCGGGTCTGGCTTCACCTTCTTGGGGTCGAAGGGCTTGCGGTCCGATGGGCGGCGCGGTTTCACAGGGGATGCCTCCAGAATCCGTACTCCCGTGCCTTGTCGGGGTCGTTGCAGATACGCTGGTCCTCCTGGATGAAGCCGGTCCGAAGGTACAAGGCGTGAGCATCGGTGAGCTTGACGTCGCTCCAGGCGATCATCTTGTCGCAGCCCCTCTCTCGGCCGTATTCGATGGCCGTGTCGAGGAGTCTCCGGCCCAGGCCGCGGCCGCGAAAGGCCCGCAGCAGGTATAGGCGGTGCAACTCGCACTGGCGGCCGTGCAGAGTGAGGCCGGCACAGCCGACGACCTCGTGACCGGCCAGGGCGATCCAGAACATGCCGCCGCCGTGGAGGTACGACTGCTCAACGGTGTAGAGGTCGCGGTGATAGCCGTCGGCTTCCCAGCTAAAGCCGTATTCGGCATGGACGCTCCGCACCACGGCGATCATCCCCTCGGCGTGCGTCTCTTCGAATGGCGCGATTAGGCACATGGCGGCCAGGGTATCCGGCGTTTCGAGTGGTCGGACGGCCGCGCGGCCTGAAGGCCGCGGCTCCTCGAAACCGCGGCTCCTCGTGACCGCGGCTCCTCGTGACCGGGGCTCGCTCAGGCTCCATCATCGTCGGCGCCGCCCGAATGGTCTACACGGATCCGCTCGACGTGGGTGGCGCGACCTGTATCGGCGTCCACCTTCACCAGCACGCCGCATACGCGGACATCGTCCGTAGCCACGTCGAAGGGGGCCGGCAGGCCGGTGGTGAGGTAGCGGAGGATACGATCCTTGCGACGACCCAACACGCCGTCGTACGGTCCGGTCATGCCCAGGTCGGTGATGTAGGCGGTGCCCCGGCTGAGGATTCGCTCATCGGCGGTGGGAACGTGGGTGTGCGTGCCGAAGACCAGGCTGACCCTGCCGTCGAGGTGCCAACCCATCGCCACCTTTTCGCTGGTGGCCTCGGCGTGCATGTCCACGACGATGATTTTCACGTCTTGCGGGATTCTGGGGAGAACGCGGTCGGCCGCGTGGAAGGGGCAGTCGCAAGGCGGGCGCATGTACAACCGACCCATGAGTGAGACGACGGCCACCTTGGGGCCGCCGTGGGTCTGGTGGATGGCGAACTCGCGGCCGACGGACTCCGCCGGGTAGTTGGCCGGTCGTACAACGCAGGTGGACCGTTGAAGGAGGGGCAGAACCTCGGCCTTGCGGTAAATGTGGTCCCCCAGCGTGAGCAGGTGGACGCCGTAGCGGAGGAACTTGTCGTAGAGGGCTTCGGTCAGGCCGGAGCCGGCGGCGGCATTCTCCACGTTGGCAATGACGCAGTCGATCCCTCGCTCCTTGACCAGCGCGGGCACGACCTGGGACAGTGCAGAACGGCCCGGGCGACCGACCACGTCGCCAATGCATAGGAGCGTGACCTCCACGCGGACCTTCTTTCTAGCCTCCGGAAGAAGGGAATTCCGGGAGCATTGAGTATAAGTGGCGTCCGGGAGTCACGCAAAGACGGTCCCGAGGCGGAATAGGCGAGCCGACCGGATTCTCCGCGCAGACCTTCACCGCCGGTGCATTACCACTCCCTTGCGTGAGGGAAACCCGGACGAGACAGCCGGCGAGAAGCCGACGGCAACCCGGGCCTGTTGCGATGCAGGCTCGCCTTCGCTTGTCTGTGCGGAGGGGCGTTGAGGCTTAGAGCCGCGGGCTAGTAGCCGCGCCCGCCGCCGCGCCGGCCGCCGCCGCCGCCACCACCGCGCTCCTCGCGTGGCCGGGCCTCGTTGACGGTTAAGGCTCTTCCGCCCTGATCCATGCCGTTCAGCGCGGCAATGGCGGCCTGGGCCTCGTCATCAGTGGACATTTCCACGAAGCCGAATCCCTTGCTGCGACCGGTCTCGCGATCCGCGATGACCTGGGCGCTCTTGACGGTGCCATGCTGGGAAAAGAGCTGTTCGAGCTCCGATCCGCTGATGTTAAAGGGGAGGTTTCCAACATATAGCCTTCTGCCCATGCACTAACTCCTGCTACTCGGGCACTGCCGACCCTTTGGATTCACTTTCCGGGTCGTTCGTGAAAGAGTCCGACCGCTCGGACCGCATGGTGAGATGAACGATTTGGGCGTAGGGCCAAACCTGGAAATGGGGAAATGGTCGCGTGTCCCGAAACTCGATCATCAAACCAACCGCGGGAATGATAATCTTGGAAATCCGCGGGGGCAAGTCGGTTTTGGAGGCTCCCGGACCCTCAAAACGCCGTGCCGGACAGGCAAGTTTGAGCCATCCCGGCAAGTGGGGGGCCTTTCATGGCGCCTTCTGTGGGGTAATATGGCGGCCAGAGGCGCAAAAATGGGCGGAATCGTCGTTGCTCTCCTCATCGCCACGAATGTGATGAGCCAGTCAGGCTCAACCCCCGGTGGGGGGGTCGAACTCGTCCAAGACCAAACCCCGGAAAAAGGCTGGGTGGCCGCCGAGCGGCAGATCCTCACCAATGTTCAGCAATTGACCAGCCCGGAGATGGGTCTCGATCGTTCAGGCGAGGCCTACTTCAGCCCGGACTTGGGCCGGATCATCTTCCAGGCCTATCCGAAGGGGCAAAGCGAATACGAGATGTTCACCTTGTCGCTGACCGGCAAATCGCTTGCCGACCGGGATTCGTTGCGACAGGTGAGTCCGGGCGGAGGGGCCTGCACCTGCGGTTATTTCCGGCCTGATGGCCGAGGCATCATCTTCGCCTCCAGCTATCACCAACCCGATCTGCCGAACCCCAACCGCTATCAGCGACATGAAGGCGGATATGCCTGGAAGATGCCGGGCGGGATGGATGTCTTCGCCGCCGAGTCGGATGGCTCGGGACTTCGGCAACTGACGAAGTCCGCGGGCTACGACGCGGAGTGCGCCTACAGCCCGGACGGAAAGTCGATCGTCTTTGCAAGCGACCGCGACGGAAACCCCGACTTGTACATCATGCGGTCGGACGGCAGCGAGGTGCGCAGGCTGACCCACAGCCCGGGTTATGACGGAGGCCCGTTTTTTTCGCCCGACGGAAAGCGGGTGATTTTCCGGGCGGATCGCAAGCAGGATGATCATCTGCAATTGTTCGTCATCGACGCGGACGGCAGAGGCGAGTGTCAACTCACCGCGCATTGCGACGTGGTCAATTGGGCGCCGTTCTGGCTGCCCGGGGGGCGCAGCGTCGTCTTCACCACCAGCCTGCATGGTCACTACAACTACGAGGTCTATTTGCTCAACATCGAGTCGGGCCGCCATCGCCGGGTCACCTTCAGTCCCCGTTTCGACGGGTTGCCGGTGGTGAGCCCCGACGGCAGGAAGATGATGTGGACCAGCCAGCGCGGACCTGGCGGCAGCAGCCAGGTGTTCATCGCCGACTTCAAGCGCCCCGAGGGGTTTTAGGCCGGACTGGTTTTGAGTAGCGCCGGCTTCGGCAGATGACCAGCCCCGGGGCGAGGAGGGCCAGGGTGCTCGGCTCGGGGAAGGCCTGGAGGGTGAAGTCGATGGAGCCGTCGAAGGTGAAGACGCCGGCTACCGCCCGTTAAGTTCAATCGGCCAATGG